>Ga0208303_1000537_pt1 | contig 15649 bp, 26 predicted proteins | sample CB_VirMetaG_2_FD_184537 | JGI IMG/M metagenome (GOLD analysis project Ga0208303, IMG submission 184537) | Freshwater to marine saline gradient viral communities from Chesapeake Bay - CB_1504_2 Viral MetaG (SPAdes) (version 4) | ecosystem: Environmental > Aquatic > Marine > Coastal | place: USA... | reverse complement strand
CTGTACTTGCCATACCACGAATCATTACAGAACCGTCATCTGATTCGAGGGCTTTAAAAGTAGATGTAAGATTAAAGATTTTATCCATCTTACTTTCCCGTTTTAACTGCCGTAGCAGGCTTAACCGTTGCTTTAGGCTTTTCAGCTTTAAGCTCTGGTTCTACTTTAGATACCGCCGGCTTGGGTGCTGGCGATACTTTTTTCTCTTCTGCTTTAACTTTCTTGTCTTCGTTTTCTTTTGCTTTATTATTATTAAATTTTTGAATAGAATTACTTACATCTTGAGTTAACTCAGAACCTTTTATTGTTATTGTTTCCCCATTTCCCAACTTCATATTTACATCTTCGTTATTTTGTAACTTTTCATTAATTTCATTTAACTCTTGATATGTTGGTTTTTTTAATTCTATCTGATCTTGTATGTTTCGGTTAAATTCGTTAGCTAAAACACTACGTTTTGTTCTCCATGCTTTATTAAATTTATCTTTTTCTGATTGTGGCAATGTACTTTTAGCTATGCGATCTTTAGCAGAGTTTAACTCACCAAAGCTAGAAGCTCCAGTTACAATATTATTCAATGTTTCTGATTCAACTTGTATATCTAATTGCTCTTTAGAACGTATATTAGAATACTTTATACTTCCATCTTTTTGACTTTCATCAATTAAATTTATTGCATCAATTCTTGCCTTTTCATGCACAGGATTGCCTGGTAAAGTTGATGCCATTGTACTCTTTAGCCTAGTTAATGTATCACCAACAGATATACCTCTAATCTGATCTCTTCTAGTATATGTTTCTTGCCTTCCCTTAAGTTGTGCACCTGCTGATAAATCACCTAATTTTGCAATCAATGCCTTTTGTTCGTTTGGTCTAAGATTGTACTTTCCTGCAATATCTTGTATTTTTTTGTTTGAAAACTTTGTGTAGTTTGTGTCAAAATCTTCAGCGTTAAGACTTTTGTCGTTGTCGATATGTGCATCTAATTCTTTAGCCAATTCATTTTCAGCATCTGCTATAGCTGTTTTTGCTTCTGCTTTCTTATCAGCATCATAAAATTCAAACATAATATTACCAGCAGCTTCACCAAACTTTGCAACTTCTTGACCTACGCCAGTAAATGCACCAGCTGAAGCTCTTGGTCCTAATGAACCACCTGTAGTCAAACCTGTGGAACCTAATCCTTTATTATATAATGGTATCTGTGGCATTTTTTATTCCTATCCCATCATTACTTTAGCCATTTTCTCACCTGACTGTAAAACAGTCCTATAAGCTGCTGTTTTAAACTGTGCTGATTGTGCACTTGCTGTAGCTCTAGCCATAGCTGCTTCGTTTATTTTACCAGCTTCTTCTATAGAACCTGCATAACGTATTCCTATCGCATCTAACTCAGTGTTAAAGAAAGTATCTCTTAATGCTTCCAATGCACTACCTGACATTTGTACACCAGACTTTGCAGTAGCAACTCTTTGTGTGCTTTGTAATCTTTCAGCACTTTTTCTAAGATTAGCTTCTTTTTGTCTTGTGGCACGCTGCAACAATACCTGTTCATTCTCAGCTACCTTTGCATTATATTCACCTACTTGCCTTGCAGCCTTAGCTGAAGCCATGTTTCCTTTGTAACCTAGAACGGCATCTAACATTACATCACCCTCGCAAAACGATAATAGTCCGAACCATCAGGACCATACTTCTTCATTAAACCTTCATTCTCAAAACCAAGCCACTCTACATATCTTATAGCTTGCTGGTCATTTGTATGCACGCTTGCCTGTATACGCTTTAAATTTGCATCATCCTGCACATGGTCTAACAGTAAACTAGAGTATTTCGCAGCTGCAAATGGTTTCTTGTAAGCTATGCTTGACATAACAAACCAGGCTTCACCTACGTTTTCCCACAATCCATATACACCACCAATCATAAATACCTTACTTCCTTGCAATGCTGTGTATGCACTAATGCAACTTTCTTTCATCATAGCCGCTTTTGAGCTTTCTGGAAAATGAAAATTAGTCTCTATCATTTCCAAGTCTTCTTTTTCAAACTTTTTAATACTAAGCATCAAATGTATTAGACCTTCTCATAATAGCTAATATTGTCATTGGCAATGGTTGTGTCTGCCTTATAACAATCTTTGCATCATTATCATACCCTGACGGAAAGGATATTTCCTTATCTCCATTAAACAAAGGTACAGCTTGATCCATAGCCATACTACTATCTCTAAACGGCAATCTATCTAAGTTACTAGTATCAGGTCCTAACTCTGCACCAACTGTCTGAAAGAATCTAGCTGTAACACCATGTATTCTTTTTATCTTGCCTTGTGCAATACCATCTTCAGCACCTGCTTCCATACGCAATGTTTCTAATGATGATGTGTAGCCATAGCCAACATGAACCTTAGTTGAACTTCTATCTAATGTAATTGCACCATTGCTGACTGTTTTATCAGCGTGTGCAGCACCATCTGCTAAAATAGTTACTGTTACACCCTCAAGATGGTTTAAGCCTGTAATAGACGTTGTAGCACTGCCACTATATGTTAAGCCACTATCGACAAAAAAAGCATCTGTTACATCATCATTAAAATATAATGACTTTAGAAAAACAATATGCCTTACAGTAGTGCTGTTAATAGTTCTTTTTACACTTAGGTAAACTTGGTCTTCTGCACCACTAGGTATAGCTGTTATACTTTCTACAACACCACTGCCACCTAAACTATGCTCATGCCAACCTACTGTTGCGTTTGCTCTATCATAAGTTAATCCTATTAGTCTGCCGTCACTGTGAACAAACCATAACAATAACTCAGGCTCCTGCTGCCAAACCATATCAGTCAAGCCACCTCTAGCTAAATGATCTGCTAGTACAGTTAGATCAACACCTAACAATCCATCTGTATCTAAATCAAAGGTTATCTCTTTTACTTTTTCAGCACCTTTTTGTATTAATATCGTACTGTTTCCTGCTCTTAATGGCTTTACATTACCTGTGCCAAACGTAGTTTCTCGCAATACGTTAACATTAGTAGGTGTAACTGGCTCTGATCCTGCACCACCTGATAACGTAAACTCAGCACTGGTAGTCAACAACTGCAAGAATCTAGCTGGTAAAAGATGTTTTATCACGTTAACTTGATCTGATGCTATCGTTACATTTATCGCATCATCATCTGCTGTGCCTGGTGTATGGTTCTCAAAATCAGCAGAAACACTGCCAAATATAGTTTGTGGCTGACTTGTTGTACTAGCAAAATATAATCTTTCTTCGTAAAAACCTATAGCTCTAGGAAATCCAGTAGTTGTACTAAAGCTACCTAATGACCATTTTGTAGTAGCATTGCTTGATGATATTGTATTATGTGGAAGTACTGATACGCCACCATCATCTTCTTTAACTGTTGCTGTAACTGTTGTTGCATTTGTATAAGCTGTTATTTTAACATAACCTGTATCATCATGCCTATATTCCCAATTCAGGCTGCCATAAGTTTCTGTGCCTGACGTGTGCACTGGTGGCGTGTTACCTGATGTTTGCGTAGACCCAGTCGTATGCTTATAAACATGACCATTATATCTAATCAAAGCATTATTAGCATAACTTGTACTAGCTTCCCACTCGTCATAATGTATTTCTAAAACTTCACGAAACCTTATCAATCTGCCTACATCTGTGCTTGCAAATAAATCAGCACTTGCTGTAATCGTTACGGAGCCAGTATCTGCTGAAGCATATAAAGTTGTTGCAGTAATATTTTCATCTAAATAAGGACCATCAACAAAATCAATATCTGTCAATGTCCATGATGTGTGACTTGTTCTTGTTAACTTTGCAGGTTCATGGCTATTATGTGATAAAAACAAAACATCTGCTGACTGTGCAAAGTTAATCGTAGATAACTGTGATGTAGTGTATGGCGTAGTTATTTCTATTACTTTACCAGCAGTACCTGCACTGCCATATGTTGTAAACGCAGAACTGTTAATACCACTTAGCTCAAATGTATTAGTTGTAACACCTGCAACTGTAAACTCTCTGTTGTTTACTTCTGTCATACCGACAACACCAGAAATAAATACTCTATCTCCATTACTCATGCCATGTGTATTAGATGTTACAACTGCTGGATTAGCTTTAGTAATAGCACTTATTGCTGTAGTTGCTGCTGTAACTAATCCACCATCTTTATATATTCTAACGTAAAGATTACCAAACTCTAAGACATAGGCTTGTGTATCACTAAACTCAAAGTTAATTAATCTTACCTGACCACCATCTTTTGTGGTTCCTGCGTAATATGTACCTGGTCTTCTTGTCACTCCACCTTGAGGAAAGACAATCATATTGCTTAAATCTTTTACGGCTTCATTGTATTTTTGTAAGTCTATTCTACCTTCAAGCCTAGGAGATATTTCACCTGCTCTAAAGTTGGTGATAATAGACGATACTCTAGCCATATTAGAACCTTGCGTTAGTGTAAGTATCTGCCTGTAATTGCTCTGGATAACCCTCTAGTGCATCCATACTTCTAGCTTCACTTAGCCTTGCTTGATATAAAGAATACATAGATTGAGCTAAAGCATTACTACCAGTTATTGCATAAGCTGTTTCTGATGCAAGTCTGTGTGCAATCGTACTACTTAACAAAGGATCAAACTGTTCTGTGTCTGTTACTCTACCTATATAGATAATAGAACAAGTACCTTCATTAGATAATACTTTCCTACCCTCTATCTTAAACATTACATTACTGTCATATGCAGCAATATCATTGTTTACATTAGAGTTCCAAAAAGAAATAACCCTTAAACAATAAGGGTCTGTAGGTAATGTAAATTGACTAGAAAATCCAAAAGCAGGTGCATCAGTATCTTTAGCTAATGATGATCTTGATATAGCTACGTTCCAAGTATGTGCCCTTAAAACTGCATCTCTTACTGTTTCAAATCTTCTATTACAAAGTCGTGCTTCTTTTGAGTTTTCAGTTAATGCAGTAATTGTTGCTGCACCAAGTAAATCCATAGCTTCGTTACAAATATCTACAACTGACGGCATCCCAAACTCCTAGAAATAGGAAGCAGCGTTAACTGCTCCCCATGTTTTGTTAGTTTACAACGTAGTCAATGATGAAAGACATGCTTCCAGCAGTACCACCTGTTGCATTAAATGTTACTGCAACGTAGTAGAACCCACCTGGGTCAACAGTCTCTCCAGCCATTTCGTAGACTTTTAAACCATTTGTTGTAATGTCTGCTGCTTCAAAGCGTACATCTGTCATTGCACCAGCATCAGCAACTGATGAAGCGAAGTAATCTTCGTCTACAACTGTTCCTGTTGTTTGATACAGACCTACGTTAAAAGTACAACTTCCACCAAAAGTGTCTGTTGCAATATTAATTGCAGGAATAGATGCGTTACTTGGAATCTGTGCAAGCATGACAATATCATTGTCAGTACTGTCACCAGCAACCAATTCTAATGTTCCCTGTGCAACACGCTTCACGCCATGGTACAAAGATGCAGGGTTAATTACAGGAGGACTAGCTTCAAAGTTAGCTACCAGATCTGAATTTTTAGTAGTCATAATCTATCTCCCTTACGCTGATTCATCACAATCGATTTGCACAATCTTGGATTCTTCCATGCGTGTGGCTCCAACGCTCATGCAATAATAAACTTGAGTGGCATAACCTTTGTCTGCTCTCTCGTCTATTCTAGCTGATACGTCTTTACCTATGCCTAGAGCAATCCCATCCTCTGCCCATGCGAAACATGAACGGATGTTTGATGCAAGCGATAGTCTGTTTGTTACAATAAACTTGAAACCCATGAATGTATCTACATCACCCTGTACAAGAGCCTTAACTGTATTAAAGTCAGAACTTGTTACTGATGTTGTATTTAATAGAGCTTCAATCTGATTAGGACCAACTGCAATATATCTTGGTATTGATGGGTCAACGTCAGCTAAATCTAAAATCTTTTTAGCTTGAATTAACTTAGCAACAGACATATCTGCACTACCATTTGCAATCTGATTACCAGCTGCAAACGCTGTAGATGTTGAACCTGTTTCGCCTGTAAAAGCTGTTCCAAGTGCAGCAGAAATGATAACATCATCCATAGCTCTACCCATTGCAGCAGCAGCTGCTTGTGCATAACTTGATGTTGGATCAATTAACATTCTGACTTTATCTTGGTCATCAATTAAATCGGCGTATTCATAGTCAGCTAAACTCACTCTACGTCTTGCGTGAGGTGTGTCTATCTGTGGAGTGTCGGCATGTCGACTGCTACGCAACTGAGCTGTAGCAACACCTACCTGGTCGAAAAAAGCATTTTTTCCTGTGATATTCTCCACACGAACTGTGTCTCTTAGACGGCTTCCCATCTGTTGAGACAGCATCTGTACGTTAGCAGAATACTGTTGGACAAATGCTGTAGTTACTGATGTTGACATTTAAGTCTCCTTAGTAAAAGTTACATTTGATTTATTTACAGTGTGCTACCCTTTACGGACACTCCTAGAATTTTTAGCCGACTTTAGGCTATCGTCTATCCGATTGTCTTGAGGACTTGTTGCCAAGCTACCCTGCATAACCCATTCGTAATATATATCAGCAAGTTTGTTAGGATGCAACAAATCTCTTTGCGTTCCAAACTCAACTGCAAGCCGTAGACATTCCAAACGAATTTCTTGTGTAGGCGTTATTTCATTATCCATGAATAAATCCCATCAATTCTTGCATACGTTCAACAGCACGTTGTCTTCCTATAGGATCTTTTCTGTTCCAGTAGGCGTGTGTTTTATCGTTCATTATAGTATCAACTTCTTGTTGTGCCATTTGTGGTGTATAAGCTCTATTAGTAGCGTTATCACTAACAGTATCTTCACTTGTTACAGTAGATTTAAAATCTCCCATAGCAGCAAAAGCCTTAATAAAAGCAGGATGATTACCTATTAATGTACCATCATCTAGTTTCATTTGTAACAAATCAGAGCCACCAAACTGTTCAACAATCTCTTTTGCAGCCGTAACTTTTTGTTCAAACGCTGCTCCCCACTCTTTTTGTAGCTCTGCTGCTGTTTGTTCTGCTTGTTGTTCTGCTTGCTCTGCTAAACCTTCGCTTGTTTGTTGCACTGTGCTTTTGTAATAATCTAACACACCTTGTGCTTGCTGTGGTGTAAGCCTTAGATTATGTGCAATATCTGCATACGCACTAGCAACTTCTTCAGTTATAACATTCCCATCAACAGGTAACTCGTAACCTTGTGGTGTTTCTGGTCTGCCTAACTTACTGTAAATGTTATCTAAATCTTCTTCTGTAGGATTTTTTGGCAACGGAACCTTATCGCTACCTATTAATCTCTGTGCATTTACATAACTCCTGGCTAAATTACCAACATCTTTTATTGGCGATAGACTAGGATGCTCCCTTAATTCTTCTGGTATCATTTCCATGAAACTGTTACCAGACCCACCTTGTGCAACTTCAGCTGGAGTCTCCATAACTGTAGTTTGTACTGGTTCGGCTACCTGTTCAGCAACTTGTTCTGACATATTTACTCCTCTTTCATCATGTTATATATGTGTAGTATGACTGCCCTTTTACCTTCTTCAAAGGCTGTAGCGTTGGCATCTCCTGCTACATAACTTGAAGCACGCCAGTTACAGCGTATCTCCAAATCTTCCAACACCTTTTTACCAGCGTTATCCCCAAAAGCATCTTTATACATTACCTTGAGTTGTGCTATTTGCTCACTCATTTGCACCCACCATTCTTACAGCTTGAGCAGCCTGACCTACTGTAGCAACATCTTCTTGCTCCATTTGTCTTTCCATCTGCTCTTGTTGCATCATTGCTCTTTGTTCTCTTTCTTCATCAACGACTGACTGTGATTTTAACACTTTCTTTGGTACGCCTAAAGCATCAGTTAAATAAGTAACTAATCCATCAGGGTCAATGTGATCTCCTACTGGTAGTTGCTGTGACAATGGCATTAATATTTCTAAGGCTCTCATCACACCATTTACGGAACTAGACTTCTGTGCTCTTGCAAGTGGTGATACATATTCTATATCAACATCAATACCTTGTAAAATCTCTGGTGGTCTTGCAAGCATGTCAGCACGCAGCATCAAAGCAAACGCCCTGTCAATTAATGGTCTTAGCATCTCGTTCATTAATCTACCAAGAACAGGACCTATGACTCTCATACGTTCTTCTTGCCTTTGTATTACTTCTGTTGCTGTCATGTTTGGCGTACTGCCACTAAGTAATTGGTCAACGAAGAAAGCAGAACGTATTGCTAATCTTCGCTGTTCTTCCATATTTAATCCGATAGGTATATTCGCACCAGTTTGTAATGGTGTTATTGTATCTCTTGAACCTGATCTGTAAAAGTTAAGACCTCCAGGCTGGGTCCTAATGGGGAGCAAGAACCCATCATCTGGCACTAATAGTGGAGGATCTATCATTTTTTGTGCTGCTTGTATGATTGTTTTAGACATTAGATTTATCATCTTTACATCTGGCAACGCAACCATAGCTGGAGATCTACCCATAACTTCCCCAGTTGCCTTGAGAAAGCGTGGAACAACGTAAGGTAACTCTTGAAAGCCACTCTCTGCCAATATCATTTTTGTTTCCATGCAGATATACATAGATGCAAATGGCATATTTTTATTATTAGCTTTAGTTGGGTCCCTGTCTTTTCTTGGCATTACTGCATGTAGTATTGTAACATTCTCGTCTGGCTTTTTCTCAAACGTCTTAGCTATAAATGCACCAACATTATCAATACCAAACCTTTGCACAGCTTGCCTTGCAGGTATCTCATACTTTCTAAATACAGTATCAACAATACCATATTGATCTTCTGTCACATAAAACTCTGATATATGCCTTGTACTAAAACGTAATGTCTTGTCATCCATCTCAACAAACATACACCCAGTACCAAACACAACTAGGTCTACATACATCTCATGCACTTCAGTTTCAAAGTTAGACATAGTAAAAGCACGCATCATTCTTTGCGAACTATCTTCCAACCACCTCTGTACTTCTTCATCTCTGCCTAGTTCTTCGTCTTTCATAGTCAAATGAAACCAAGGTGTAGCACCAGATGTAAGCATACCATGAAGACTAGATGATAATAAATCTACTGATTGTAGAGCTGTACCATCAAAGATAAGCTCCATTCTCTTTTCACCACGACTTCTTTTCTTAACTATGTCTGCCTTTCTTGGCAACATATAGTCAGCTAACTCCTGGTAATGATTATTCCAGTTGTCTCTCTGACCTTCAACGTGTTGAAATCTAGCAACTATATCTTTAACATTCATCATCAGCTTATCCTAATAAAGTTGGTGTGCCACCTGATCCACTCATACTGGTAGATGTTTCGCCTAAAGATCCTGCAACAATCGTACTGCCACGACCTCTACGTTTTTTTCTTTCTGTTGTTTCAGCTTCAGCAGATAACGCAGCAGCCTTTTCATAATCAGCTTTGGCAGGTTCTTCTGGTACTGGTGGTGGTGGTGGAACATATACTTTAGGTTTAAGGAATGACATTGTTATCTCCTACGTTACTGATCTTTTAGATGCTGGTCTAGTTGTAACACCATAGCCTTCCATGATTGTGCCGCCTTGCCCTGATCTCTTACCTCTAGTTGCATACCTAGTTGTAATTGTTGGCGTTTCATCTTCAACAACTTCAGGTGTTACTTCTGGTGTTACTTCAGGTGCAGATGGTTGTCTGTAGTCATATTTATCTGTACCTGTTACAGTTTCTTTAACTTCTCTAATAAGTTTTTTTGTTGGTCTTTCTAATGGTTCTACAATATCAGCACCAGCTTTTTCAACTACATTAATAGCTTTCTTTACTGGTCTTTCTAAAGGCTTAACTATTTTTTTTGCTACTTTTATTACTGCACCCATTTTAACTTCCTTTCCATGTATGCCATCCTATTTTCTTATTCTCAGGTCGAAACCAAAAGGCTTTTTGATAACCACTTCTTGTAAAGGCTTTCCTTAAAACTTGAAATCCCATTCTTGTATAACCTTTTTTAGCAATAAAGTCTATAACCCAAACATTTTTGCCACCACCCTTGTAAGCATCTACAGGAAACTTTGAGTTTTTTACATAGGATTCAACTTGTTTTTCGTTAGGAAATCCCCATGTAGCAAACACTAACGGCTCCTGTATCACACTTCTAATAATCTTATACTGCATAATTCCCAAAGGTCTTTCAATATATTTCTGTATAAGCTTATCATCCCACCAATTATGAAACTCACTCTGCTTAACCATCTCCATAGCATCACGATAGTCCTGCGAATACCTCATAGCGTAAATGGATTGTACTCATTGACTGCCACAGACTGTGGTGCTTTTGTCATCTTAGTACGATTCTCCAACCCTAAAGCTAAATATCTAAACGCATCTGCACTGTGACTTGTAAAGTCATGTCTTGGCTGATCCCTAAACATCCTTTTCCTGTCATCCCATTCCTGTCTATACTGCCTTAACATCTCAAGACCTTCATTGCATTTTTCTCTATCAAAATAACATTTAGGTATAAGCATCCTTGCAGCGTTAATTCCATCAGCAATCTTCATCTTAGGTATCACCTTAAAACGTATACCCAAGCTAAACGCAGTCTCTAATCTCGACTTCCCACTACCCAGTTCTCGAACTTCAATATCATGTGGAGCAAGATGATCTCCCCAGTGATAATCTTTTTGTCTAAGGACTTCAGCATAATGGTCCAAGCCAACGCCACTATTCTCATAATAGTCAATAACATTAACAGCTCCCCCTCTATAAACCTGTGCAAACCAAATAGCCGTACTATCATTAATTCCCAAATCCCAAGCCGTATGTACTGGCAATGCAGGATCGTAAGGAACCCTGGTAATCTTACCCTCATCATCTAAATCAGCAAGCAACTTACCATAATACGCACCAATAATAGCAGCTGTAAACGAACACTCATACTCTTGCTCATATTGTTCTGGTGTCATCTGCACTCTAGCAGCATCTAATTCTGTTTCTTTTACTAGTTGTGTTTCACTAGCTTTAGCAATCTTCCAGTACCATTGGTCAGAACCTTCTTCATCCTGCTCTTTAGCCTGCTGTAATATATCAAAAAAATGATTATGACCTGCAGGTGTACCTAAAAAGATGGCACTACCCTCTCTATCAGATAGTGCTGGTCTTACAACCTCCCCCCATACCCTAGGATTCTGCATACCATATTCATCAAACACACACAAATCCAAGTATATACCTCTTAACGCATCTGGATTCTCACCTGACAATAACATTATCCTACCATTATTAGGAAAGTCTGCCCTTAACTCAGTCTCGTTAAACGTAACACCTGGTATAACTCCAGCATAATACTTAACATAATCCCAACTAATCCTCTTAGCTTGCGTAAAAGTAGGTGCCACTAACGCAACTCTTGGTCTTGGTAAAGGACAAGTTAACACATGTTTAATCATATGATTGACAGCAAATACAGTCTTACCAAAACGTCTGTGCATAACCAGCACATTCCATCTTTTCAACTTATTGTGCATCTCAGCCTGTAAGTCTCTAGGCTTATAGGGTATCTTAACTTGCATCCTCTGAACCAGTCTCCCAAACTATCTTCAATGAACCATCACTGATCTCAACGCCTGTTCTATTCTTAGGCTCTCCAAACCTGTCTGGCAATACTTTCTGCACCTTCCATCTTACATGATGCCCATAGTCTCTCAATAAATTAGGGTCATAGTTCTTTCGACCATGCAACGCATCACCATACATATCCTCTAGCTCCTCAAGTGCTTTTTCAGCAGCCTGTCTCTGTGCAGTCTTAACATTGGTGTCTAGTTCCGTATCCTTGCTCATATGGCGATATAACGTAGCACGACTAACCTTTGCATCTGCACATGCTTTTACAAGGCTGTGTCCGTCTGTTATGGATGATATGATGTGGTCTTGTTTTGCTTTGCTTATCATGTGTGTGTAGAACTACCTATTAACATATATAAATGGGTGCACGTGCGTGTGGGGTGTGTCGCTCGCAAAAAGCCCCCCCATGCATTCCTTAATTATTGCGTGTGTGCGTGTGTGTGTTTATTCCTTTTTATTATTGCTTTATCTTTTCTTGTTATTCTTTTTATTACTATTTGTTTTATGGTTTCTTATTTGCCGTACAAGAATGTCTCAACTATGTATATATTCAAATGTAAATCTGTTCCCCTTTATATGCTATCAAATAAACTATTTCTTTCATCGCATCAATAATATTTTTTACATTGCAATAATATTGCCGTTCTTATCATACCTTGTAACGCTTGCCACGCCTTGAATTATACGCTTATAAAAAATATTTGCTTGTAGGTATTGACATATAGAACACAGTTCATTAACTTAGTATTATATTTTAATTTAGCAAAAAAGGTAAAGCTATGAACAGCATGACAAAAATAAAAGAAAGAATAAACTATATTGATAATTATTTAGACAACAACAGAGATTGGAGCAAATTTGATAGTTCCAAAATGATACAAGAAAGAAATGACTTAAACTTTAAACTAAACAAACAAAATATAAATATAAGGTTATCATGTGCTAATAAATATTATTACGCCAATCAATGTCATAAATTTACTAAGTACGTTATGAAACATGGCTTTGGTCATATTGATATTAAAAGCATACAAAAAGAAAGTATTTGTTTTAACAAGTATTCAATCAATGTTGGATACTGTCAATATGGCACAGACTTAAAACGCTTTAACTCTAGCCAAGAGATGTTTGGCTTTGTAATAGGTTACAACACTGCAAATAATATATAAGCCTTGTTACTCTTGTTAGACTGGCTTTGTTCCAGTCTTTCAAGAGCTACAAGCTCACAACCTAGCAACAAAGAAAGGCTATAACATGAACTACAACAATAAAACAGACAAAGAAAAGCAATCAATCTTTTTAGATTGGTTTAATAACTATCTTACATATGAGAGGTTTTCTTCTGATTATGGTATTAGCATTGAGCAAGCTGAAAAGCTAATTGAAGAATGTAGAACCATACATGAAAGACTAGTTAAAGAAATCATTACAACAAAAGCATCAAAAGAACTTGGAGCAAGTAAAAAGTTTTTAGATGAAAAGATTATATTTATACAAGGATAATTAAACATGACAAGTAAAGAGTATTTAATAAGTCAATTTAAGAAACTACAAAAAACTAAATATGGTTTTAGCATTAAGATATTTGACGGCAACGGCAATGCAACAAATCAAATGGAGCTAACACCAAACAGAGCAAAAGAAATATTAGAGGTTCTTAAAAATGAAAAACATATTTAAACTAATAGCCACTAGCATAATAGAAATGTCTTTTTTAGTTATGTTGTTTGGCTTCGCAATATTTTTATTAATAATATTTAGCTAACAAAGAATTGTATAGGCTGGTTTTGTACCAGCTTATACATTAACAAGCCTGTAACAGGCTTAAAACGCCACGAATGGCATAACTAGCAAAAGAGAAAGAGTAAGACATGACAAAAGAACAACAAACAATAAAGAAAATAAAAGATTGGCTTGAAGATGTAAAAGAGCCTGACGAATACGAGTTAGACGATATAGATAAAGGCTGGCTTGAATGTTCACAAAGTTTACTAGAACAAATAGAGAAATGGGAGGTTAAGTAACATGACAAAAGAAACACAATATAAAAAAGCTTTAGCTAATGTTTTGTATTATCAATCGTTATCTATGAGTAAAGAGGAACTTAAACCTGTTTTATTCTTTGAAGAATCAACAACAGACTTTTGGACAGTTCAACAATGCCGTATTCAGTACGTCAAAGATCAATTAGAGTTTATTGAAGATGGCAACATTGATGATGACATTGAAGAAACCTGGAAAAAAGTATTTAACAATGAGGAGCAATAACATGACAAAGAAAAATGAATGGGAAATAAAAAGAGAAAGACAACAAGCTATAAATAAAAAAGCAATGGCAAGCTTAACGTCAGAACAGATGCAAGCAATCAAGAAAACTCACAAAGCTTTAAGAGATGCTTTAAGTATGCTTACAGATTGCCATGATTTGTATTTGTCAGACATTAACAAACTCAATGATGCTTTTTGGTCTATCAATCATCAATTTAACTTGGAGGAGTAAAATAAAAAGGAGTTGCATACATGACAATGCAACTCCTCAACCTAGCAAAGGTAAAGGAGAAATTACCATGCAACTAACAAAAGAGCAATTCAAAAAAGTCAGAACAGAACTACAATATACTCAAAACGAGTTAGCAAAATTACTTGGAGTAACAATAAGAGCTATAAACTATTATGAGTCTGGACAGAGACCAATTAGTAAAACAGTTTCTATTTTACTGCATAGAATTTATCAAGATGAGAAATAGGAGAGAGACATGACATATTATAAATATAAAATTATATCAAAAGCTATTCAAATAATGGTTACATGGTGTTGTCAAAAAAAGGATAAAGAAAGTCAAATGATACTTATCAAAACACAAGGCATATTAAATGACTTTTACCAACAAAAAAATTAGTCTATCTCTATCAATGCACTGCTATATCAGTGCATTGATATATTACAAACTCTAATATTTTTATTTAATTTTATAGTTTACATTAATCAAAGCTTAGATACATAAACTATGTTTTGCTTATTGCCATACGGATTTGCTTAGGACAGCAAAGCTGATTTTACAAAAGAGAAAAAACTTGTCAAGAAAATAATTTATCTTGGATATTTTTACTGACATAGCCATGCACAAAACGAGTAACATCTCTCATTCTTCTTTCACTATCAGATAGCTCTGTATAGTACACCCAATAAGCCTCTAACGTCATTCTTGCCATAGGTTCATTCACATTGGGCAACACTTTAAAAGCAAGAAGAACTTCTATATATCTTTCTTTTGTTTTGCAAAGACGAGCTTGCTTTTTAAATACTTGGAAATCATTTTTTGGCATTGATACACTCATGGTAGGTAAGGGCATAGCCTAAAATATCTTGTATGGAATCTTCATGGTCAGGTGTTTCCATTAACCTAGCTTGCTTGACTGCTATCATACAAAGAGCTACTTGCTCAGGTGTAACTTCAATCTTTAACAGGACAGACCATAGACGAGCAATGCGAGTATGATTATCTAAAATAGAACCATAATCTTGTCCTCTATCTTTCACAACATCAGCCGTCTTTTGTAACAATTCAAACTTATCCATAGTAATCACAACTTTCTTTAGCTTCTTCTATCGTAGCTCTAGTAATAAACACAGGCGTAAACTTACCAACATAAGCACCAACTACATTGAAATGAAAATACTCTAACGCTTCTTCTTCTGTCATACCATCTCTTTTCATCAGTACATCTAAACATATTGTACTGTCATAGACCGCAACCTCATCTGCATTTGGACAAGGTATTGTTATACCTATAAATGCTTTTTCAAATCCATCAGCTAATAACATCTCTCTCCCTCACTATGTAAAACCATGTTTCTATATCAACCTCACACACTAAATCATGCCCAGCACTAAAGTTCCTAGACAATACATCAAGAGAAATAACACACTTTATTGGACAGTTGTT
>Ga0208303_1000534_pt1 | contig 15666 bp, 11 predicted proteins | sample CB_VirMetaG_2_FD_184537 | JGI IMG/M metagenome (GOLD analysis project Ga0208303, IMG submission 184537) | Freshwater to marine saline gradient viral communities from Chesapeake Bay - CB_1504_2 Viral MetaG (SPAdes) (version 4) | ecosystem: Environmental > Aquatic > Marine > Coastal | place: USA... | reverse complement strand
TATATAAACGCATAAATGCTTTCAAATTTAATTCAGGGGCTAGTTCATCAATAAATTCATCCAAATATTCTTCATCATTTTCTCCTATAATAGGATTACTTAGATCCATAATCTTATAGTTTTTTTCTAACCTATCAGCCTCAAAAACAATTTTAGAGTAAGTAACATTCTCTTTATATTTTGAAGCACATAAATTAATCAAATCACTAAAAGACATAGGACGCTCAGCTAATTCAGGAAACTTTTTTCTTAATCCTTTCTCACCTAATCCTTTTACACCTTCAATTTTATCTGAATTATCACCCATTAATGTCTTGTATAAGATAAAATTCTCAACTAATACTCCAAAATTTTCCTTAACAGCTTTTTTATCAAAGAATTCTTTTTCAGCTGGGCGATAAAGAATAACATTATTATTTACCAGTTGCATAAAGTCTCTATCATTAGAAACAATAAACACTTGGGAGTTATGTTTTTCAGGTAACTTTTTACTCAAGTAAGCAATAATATCATCTGCTTCTGCTTTATCAATACTAACAGTTTTAACAGGTAGACATTTTAGATAATGAATTAATCTAACTAACTGGTCAACTTTAGAGTCATGTTCATCTTCTAATGACTCAAAAATATCCCAATTAGTAACTCGAGTCAAATTACGACCTGATTTGTATTCAGGAAGTAGATTCTTCCTGTTAGTGGAAGAACCTACCCCATCGAATACAACATATAATGATGTGGGTTGAATTTGTTTAATAAGGAAATTAAGTGAGCGAATAAAACCTCCTAAACCACCAACGTGAGCACCTGCCTCATTAACATACTTAATAGTTGTAAAGTTTCTAAAGAATAAATTTAAGCCATCTATCAATAGAACTCTATCATGTTTATTTGAGACAGGTGTCTCTTGTTCCATGGTTTCAAGAAGTTGTAATAGTTCTTTTCTGTTCATTACTATGAATATAACAAAGATTTTGTTAATAGCCAAATATTAATCTGGCTCATTCTCAAATATATTCATAGTTTCAAAAGTTTCATCTTCTTCAAAAATGTCGAAGTCCATACTTCCTAGAACTTTCATCCATTCGTTGGCGTGGGCATCCTTATAGGCTTTAACTTCTTTATCATTGTCGTTAATAAAGCCATGAGGAGTCATAATAATCTTACCTCTGGTTGTAACTCCATTAATGTGGTTTTTATCAATCTGAACATTAGTACGTTTAGCAAATTCAACTTGCTTTCCGTCTTTAATAGCTTTGATTTTACTTGTACCAGCATTAGCAATGTTACCAAAAGTAATTACAAATGTAGCATCAAACCACATTGCAAAACCTCCTTTGTTCATAAGTTTTGGTTGACCCATAGGTACTTCAGCTTTAGCTGTCCAAACCTTATTTACACACAATAAAGTGTTTGTATATGGAGATGATTCTTTCCTGGAAAGTGTGATTTTTTGGTTTACGTTATTTCCAAATTGGGTACTCATAGCACCAGCGTTCCATTCATTATTGTTTTTATTAGATTTAACAGACATTTCACAAGGTACAGAACCTATTGAGTCCCAAAGAAACAATAAATCATAAGGTAAACTTCCTTTTTTCTGTTCATCTAACATATCTAAAACAAATGCTGCTACATCTTCAATAGTATGCAAACTTTCTCGGTCAACATAAAGGAAGAAACCACTGTAATTTAATACTTCACCTGTTTCTTCATCTACATCCATATCTACTTGGAGACCCATTTGTATAGCATGTTCCCAATTCCACTTCATCTCAGTAACAATGAATACAGGCAAAACACCCATTTTCTGAGCTGCTACAGCGGCTTCAATCAATGCAGTAGTTTTACCTGTATCACTATGACCTCTAAGAAGTACAATATGTCCCTGAGGAATACCAGGAACGGATGTAACATCCTGAAACGCCTGGCTAAGAGGAATCCATTTTTGTTCTTTAAACTTAACATTACCGTTAAGCATTTTCTTTTCCTTGAATTTATCAAGGTTAAAATTGGCTTTAATCTCCGCAGAGACTGCTGCCGTTAGTGATTCACTTTTCTTAGGTCTAGGCATAAATGTTTAAATTAAAATGGCAAATCACTTTCTTCTTCGTCAAACAAAGAATCAAATTTTTCAGCCTTGCTCACTTTAGGAGCGATTGGGGTTTTAAGAGCGTAGTTTTTAGTAGGAGCTACTGGTTCAGTTTCTGGCTCATCTTCATCATCAATAATTGAACCTTCTTCTGGCTCATCAGGAGTTAACCATTTCTGAAGTGCTTCTTTCATTTCATCATAAGAATACTTTTTAAACACATCAACTGGATTTGGTTGATTATCCAACCAGCTTTGAACCTCACTAGCATCACTACTCAAAGGAGTTTCTTTAACCTTTGGCATAATAGTTGTTTTGTTATAGCTAGTTCCAGTAACTTCAGGACCTACAGTAGTCAAACTAATGTCTCGACCTGTAGCGATATCAGTAAAGTCACCAACATCCTCATTATCTGCCAAATTTAAGAAATCCATATACAACTCTTTACCAAATTGCCACAATTTAACTCCTTCAGCTTCTTCACCACGAACAATAACAGGAGCGAAAATACGCATTTTAGCATCCAACTTTTTAGCCAAACGCCAATTTTCCTTATCATTTGTTCCACGAAGTTGCTTCACAAACTCAACAATAGGATCTTTTTCACCCCAGTTGATTGGAGAGATCATTACTCGGTTAGTAATGTCATAATGGAAGTAAACCTCTGAAAATGGGTTATTTTTGTTAAACTTAGATGGTACAATTCGTACTACCTGCTTACCTACACTTGGTTTCCAAAAAATGTTCTTTTTGTCACCTCCGCCTTTTGAAGCAGATTTACTCTGCATGGCGTTTAATCGATTTTTGATTTCATTCAAATCCATAACTTATATATTGTTTATAACTTAATTTAATAAAACAGGACTAATGAGCCAAATTAAAGCTCAACAATCTTATAAATTTTTGTATTTAATTGCTTTAACTCATTATGGTTAGTCAATAAAATACAATTTCTATAGTGTTGCCAACTCACCATATACTTAGGGTCAACTACTCCCCCATTTAATTTTTTTATAAGCTCATTTAAAGCATTAATAGTATATAATGTATTAGTGTCTTTTTTTCTATGTACTAAAATAGTATTTTCAGGAATGTCATTGACATTGCCTTGCTCAACATTATATGTAACAACATATTCATCTGTACTTTTTACATACAGAACAAACATTTTCTTGTACATTATGGAGTATGCGCTTGTAATTTCATTTACTAGAGAATCTAAATTTTCCAAGCTAGTAAAAGTACAAAATAACTTATTATTCACGTCGCGTATATTAATTGGATCAAAATCGTATCCGGTATACATATATTCAGGTTTATGCAAAATCGTATGTGTCTCCATAACTAGTTTTTGTTTGTAACTTATATTTTTTAAATATTTTATTTATTTCAATTTCTATATCTTTTTCATCTTCTCCAAGCTCAAATAAAAAGCTGTCATAAGTATATAAAACTATTTTAGTTTTACGCCCTCTCAATAATTTATGAATGTCCATCAGTATATACGTGTTGACAGCACTTTCCACATTTTGTAACATATAGTTAAACAATTTTTGTGGATTCATATTTTCCAACTTGTCTTTATAAAAAAAGTATCCAGATATTGGAACTTCTACCTTGCCTTGCTCTTCAAACTCTTGCCACTTCTCTTCAATAAACTTATTTACTTTTTGAAAAAATTCCAAATGCGCGTACTCTTTAAATACGCCACCATAGAGTTGTTTGAACGTAAGCTCTTTTGCTTCTTTATACGAGACCCCATATAGGTTTGCGAACGTTTGGTGGACGTCTTGTCCATCAAAATCCATGGCAACCAAACGAGCAGCAAGATGAGGATGGTATGCGCTAATATCGAACTCCACAAACCCATGCTTCGATATGTAGCTTCTCCTTGAGCCATTTTCTTTATTTAAAGCGGCAAAATTAATGCCATTAAAAGAGTTACTTGGTCTACGAGTTGTTGTAGATAAGTTGTAACTGGTAAATACCCTGTTGTCTTTGACTGAATAAAATTCTTTAGTGGGTTCATAGTATTTATCAAATTCATTTTTGTTTATGTTTATACCATTCTTTTCAATTCCGAAGAAAGCCAATGCTACTTTGTTGTTATAAAAGTCAAAGTATGGGGGTAACTCTTGAGGAATAATACTACGAACTTGTATATAAATATGTTCGTATTTCTCATAGAGTTTAGCTACTGGAATAAGTTTGTTTGGTTTTGAATAATCCGTATTTTGGGAGTAAATGTGTGTATGTACTGCTTGCTCTTCTTGTATATACGTAGGGTTAAGTATGGATAGGTCGAGCAAGCTTTTGATTGGTAAGTAATATAGTGTTTGTTTTTTATCTCGGACCCATATACGCTCTATACTTTGTAGTACACTGTCTATAACCGTTTTATTAAGCGAGAAAGTCTCACTATGGTCAATACATAGCATATAACCTTTAGTGTCATTAAACGGTCTAATATAAATTAATGAAATGTCATTTAAAGCAGGGTGAACATTATCATGATATGGGATTACTTCAACAAATGCATCTTGTATAGGATGTTGTTTTAAATAATCTAATTGTTCCTCTGTCTCTATTAACCAAAACATAACCTTGATTTGCTATTAATATAGTATCAAGATTTTATAAAGACAAGTTAAGGTTTATAATATTTTGTATAGTCATTACCTAAAAAATTATTAAATTGTTTTAAATTATATCTTTTAGAGGTTAATTCAACTATATTTTTATTAACTTTAGCTACTTCTTCTTTTTTACCAGTTAATTTCCAAGAAAGAAAAAATGGAGTATAAAGATAATAAACTACTAAAGGATCTTGTTTGACTATTTTATCAAACATTATTTTATCTAATTCTAGATATTTTAACTCATTTGTTTTTTTACAAAAATATCTTCTAAATTCTCCTATTTGATAATCTTTAGGAGTAGGAAGATTAATACCTTGTCCAGGAATAATTTTAGTGTCATATTTAATTTGTTCTCCTAAATAATTTGGAGATGCTGGGGCCCCATAGTAAGGATCTAAGTTAATATTATAATTAAAAGAATAAGCAGCGTTTTCTGTAGTTAATAAACTGTTATTAATATCTATATCATTTTGAGGATCAATATAAGGTTCTATTTCATAATTGTTTCCTGCTGATGGGCTTAATCCTGAGTAATATTGGCCGTTAGATGTTGCAAAATATGGACCTTCATAGATAGTGTCTGTGCCTTTATAAACAAAAAGAGACATATTATCATTACTATCTGCTTTACTGTAAGCATAGAATCCTGTTTTAATTTGTGATTTTGGATAGTAAGCCATTATTTATAATATATTTTGTTTTATTTATTAAAAATAGCGTATTTACCGCTTAAACCTTTCCCTTTCCACCATTGAGCGGTATTGTAATAAGCACTTCCCCAATATTCCCAATGCCATGTTTCTGATTGGACACTAGCATTTCTCATTCTCCATGGTAAAACAATATCATATTTAGCAGCTATTGGAGATATATCTCTATAAGTTTGGCCTGAGGTTCCATTTTTTAAAGCATTCCAGTAATTATTTACACCATTTGTTAAAGTAAAAACTGACTTTCCTCCTTTATAAACAGCTAAATCTAAAGCTATTCCCACACCGTGGGCTGATCTTCCTGGTTTGGCTGCTTTTGGGCTACTTGCTATTGCTACCTGTCTCGCATAAGATCTATACCCAGAATTAAATGCTATAGTATATCCAAATTTAGTATATATTTCATAATTCCAAGCAGAAAAAGCAACAGCGGCAAGTTCAAACATTTGTACTCCTGCTTTTACAAATTTTGTACCATTCCATATTCCTGGATAAACTAATTGGGCGTTTGGGATTTTACCATTACCATAACCTTCACCAACTAATCTTTTAGCTACAGGAGAAGAGTTTCCAGCTCCAAAACCTAATTGTTTTGGATTACCATATTGTACATAATATTTATCTCTTTCAGTTGTTGCTGGTGCAGGCTCACCTGGAGGTGTCCATGTTTGTGGACCTCCTGGAGGGTTACCTGATGGTGGTCTACGTCCGTTTTTTGGTGGAGTTTCTTGTCCTGGTTTTGAAAAAGGATCTTTAACTATAGCGAAAGATTCAACTGTAGTTTGCCAATCATTATTACTTATTTTATGAGAAAGACCTTTAATAATAAATTCTAAAGCTGTAGGATAATTAGAAGGCAAATATGAAGTATCAATAATAAATTTATTATATATTTTCATACCTGAGAGACCATCTAGGGTTAGAGATAAATTAAAAGGTAAAAATCCTGTTTTTGGTGATGCCTTTTTTTCATTTTTAGCTGCTTTAGCTGTTTGAAATCCTAAAAAAGTTTCTAAAGTGTCAGGATAAGAATCCATTTGATCTTTATTCCACTGTGGTTTATCACCATTATCAGCAGCTCCTGGTAGAAAACTTACATTACCTAAAAATTCTTGATAGTTTTTACTAGCATTTTTAAACTCTTCTTCAAAATTGTTAGTTTCTGTTTCTTGTTTTTCTGCTACTGCTTCTACTATTGAAGGTTTTATTCTATCTTTAAATCCTTTATTTAAAACAGATAAACCAGTAGCATCTTCTCCAATAACATATCCCCCAGCTTGGGCTCCTACTGTTATCATAGTAGCCATATCAGGAGTTATTTCTGTTTTCATTGATAAATTTCTTACAAACCCAGCATCTTTACCCCCATAATATCCATAAATATTAAAATTTGCTAATCTAATTGACTTACCAAATTTCTTTAATATTGTTTCTTTATCAGGTGCTGCTGTTTGATCAACTATAAAGGCTCGATTTTCAACCTCATCAATAGACCAGCTTAAATAATTTACATTACCTGTAGCGTTTCCTATACCTGTAGCAATACTATTTAAAAAATCAATTAATCCAACTTTTCCTTTATCATCTTTTAACTCTTCTAGTTTATTAAGAAGAAACACTACATTCATATAAATGTTCATTATTTTTATATAAACATTGTTTCCATATGTAACTCTAACTTCTTCTCCAACACTTAAAATTTTGTTTCCTGCAGTAAACTCAGTTCTAAATTGGCATATTCTAGGATCCGCACTTATTTGATTTGTAACTTTAAGCATTAAATTACTCTCAGTATCTGTATCAAGGTTTAATATTTTTACTTTTTTACCATCTTTTTCAACAGACATCATTACTCTTTCTTGTAAGAAATCTAAAAATGATCCTAGTCTAACATAATATTGATTATTTGGTGGGTCTTCTTCACCTACCCATTGTTGTTTAATAAAATCAACTTTACCTGATGTTTTACCACTACCGTTTCCAAATATAGCACTAAAATCTTTAATAGAAGATTGACCCCCTTCTTGATTTTGAGTTAATACACCTGTAAAATTATCAACAAATTTTCCTGTTTGAAAAGTATAAGAAGCAGCTACAAATAAAGTACCTATAGAATGTTTATTAGCATAATCTAAAATAACTTGTTCTGAGCTAGGATCTGGTTCTTCTTCTGGTGGGTCACCAGAACCAGTTGGTGGGGTTACTGGGTCATTACCATCAGGATTTTCAGGTGGATCTAAAGTTAAACTATTTATCTTTAAAGATTCTATTACATCTCCTACACTTTTTAAAATAACAGTAATATCATAACTACCATCTTCTTGAAATGACCAACTAAAATTGACTACCTTACCAAACATAGCATCATAGTTTCCAGCTGAGGCTATTCTTTTTTTCTGTATTTCTCCTAGTATTTCTTGGTAATCATATTTTCCTGCTAAGAATTCATCTTCTAAACTATCATTTGGTGAGGAAATAAATTTTTGACCTGTTCCATAGTATGTGCTCCATCCCCACTCTAGTAATAAAGAAAATCCTACTCTTAAATATAAAGCATCTATAATTTCAAAGTCTTGTCTACTCCAAGCTTTTATTTTTATTTCACCTGTTCTTAAAGATCCTCGGTTTTCACTTTTCACACTAATATCCATAATACCAGGCATTGGTCTTAAACCCATTTCATTTTCAGCGCCTGTAGCTCCTTCAGCTAAACCATAAGCAGGATTTGATTCTTGGCCACTTATGCCTGCTCTTTGAGAAGTACCAGTAGTTGATCTTTCTGAAACACCATTAAATAAAACATATTTTTTAGCTAATAAATCTCCAGTATATCTAAATCCTTTATTTTCTGTTAAGTTTACTGAGGACATTAGTTTTCCCCAAGCTGTTCTAGAACTATAATATTCTAAAGCTGAATTAGGACGAGTATTGTTAAAACCTGAACCTGCTATTCTTTGTCGAGTAGCTATTTGTTCTATTATTGTGGATGGAAATCCTTCACCTAAAATATTCATATTATAAATTTAATAACTTGTAATCTCTTAAAATTCCACCTATATCACTAGGGATTCTAATTTGTATTCCTTCAGGTATAACTAGAGAATTTTGGGGTAAATCTGTTGATATGTTAGTACCAGCATTCCCTGTATTAGCTAAAGAAATAATCCACCATAATGAACTATCTTTATAAAATTGATTAGCTAAAACATCAAATCTATCTCCTTGGGTAGTATAAACATAAATATCCTCTTCATTTAATGGAATTTCAGGATAGCGCACTGTTTTATAAACTACTTTTTTATTAATTCTTGTTTGCGGTATGTTTTCGTAACGATTCATAATTAAAATACTTGTACTGGGTTTGTTGTACCTACACTATATGGGACAATATTTTCAGTATAATTATTATTACTTCCATTGCTTAAAGCAATATATCTTTGATTTCCATATGAGTTAACAAAGTTTGTTGTCTTATCAAAGCCTAGTGTTTGAGTTCTTGGAACAAATCTATGGATTGGTGTAAAGTTAAATCCACTTACTTTAATAATATGAGGTAATTCTTTTACACTATTATCAGATCCTCCTTGGGTGTTAATTCCAATTTCCCATGTAGTATCTGTATCTATAGAAAGTGACATACCTGTCATAATTCCTGGTTGTTCATATAAATATCCTCCAACAGTTAATTGGATTATATTACCTCTCATATAACCTTGGCTACTATAATCAGGAGCACATAATGAAGCTAAATAATTTAATTTTTTATACATTGGGATTAACTCTTCTTTAGATTGGGCGGCTACTGTCCAACCTAAAGAAATAGTTCTACCAAACCCGGTATAATTATAAAATTTTTCACCTCTGCCTAAATAACTAACATCTGACCAATTTGATTGGTAATTATCAGATATAGACTCTAAAAATGCTCTAAAATGAATATATGTTTTTAAAGATGGAGCATCATTATTAATAGCTGCGATTCTAAATTTAACTAAATCATTAGTGTATTCTGTACCTTTAGCGTTTGCACTACTATATAAAGGAAGGGCATTTACTTTATCTAAAGGTCCAACTCTAGAACCTGTTGGGTTAGTATCTGTTACATCTCTTCTAACCCCTAAAGTATAATTAGCATAGCTTTTATTACTTCTATTACCTGCGTCTTCAAATAATAGTCTAGTATTTCTATCAAAAACCCTATAATCAGGAGCTTCTGTTAAACTTCCTAAAGCTTTAGCAGTTTCTGAAGCTAAAGGTTGTGGATTAGATTCGGCTCTATCTCTTAATATTTTTCTAAAATCTCTAACAGGTCTATATACTGGGCCTATTGGATTAGGAACTTCTAGATTTGTATCAATTAAATCTTGTTGAGTATATGTATAATTACCTTGATTATTTATAAGGTAAGTATTATTTGGCCAAGCATTGCTTGAAGCTTTACCTTCTTCTAAATTTAAAGGAACATTACTATATACATTATTCGGTGTGTTTTCAAAACCATTTCTATAAAAACGTTGCTCAACAGGTTGATCTGTTAAACGAGCATAATTATTAGAAGCTCCATTTAGGGGGGCACTTTCTGGATTTTCTGAAGTGTTTATATTTTGTAGGTAATTGCCTGGTAGGAAAGTTTTAGTTATCCATCCTGCTTTTTGTTTTTCTTGTGAAGGATCTATATTTAAAGTTCCATATTCATATAGATCAGGTGTAAAATTATTAAGTTCTTCATTAGCTGTTTTTATAGCACTTGCTGATGTAGGAACATATTGAGAGTAAGCATATGATGCACCCTGTTTATCTTTAAAATTACTAGAAGGAATTATAGAATATACCTCACCGTTAAAACCTTCAGTACCATATATTCTATCATTATATTTAATATTCTCAGAAGAATAATAAGAATTTTCTGTTACAATAACTCCTAAACCTCCTAAATTATTTAATTTAGCAAATTTATTTGTTATTAAAACATCAACTGAGTTTTGGACTCCAAAATATAAATCTACTGTATTTGTATTTGTATTAACTCCTGTTGCTGTATCTGTTAATCCAGCATAATATGAGGCACCTAAAAAAGAACCTACATTAGTTAAGTTTTTTGGTTTGTTATTATTTCCAAAAAAGTAATTTCCGTTAGATGTATATAAAGGATTATTATAACCTGTTCTTTGATCTGCTAATTTAATAGCTGTGTCTCCAACACCTAAAACAGAGCCTGGTCCTCCTGAATAAGTTAAAACATTAACTACTTCCTTTTGTAATGAACCAGATAATTGAACTAATCTATTATTTGATGATGGTTGATTAAAAGTTACTACATCTGAATATGTTGTTAATCCTAAAGGTAGTAATCCTTGTTTATTAAAGTGTAAACCAAAAGCACTAACTCCAACTTGAGCTAATGTATTAGTAGGAAGATAAGCTCCATCATTTAAGTTTCCACTTGCTTGTGTTTTAACACCTGTACGAGATAATAAATTTTGTTTTGCTATGAATAGAACTCCTGAAGGGGTTTTAAAATCAATAAAAAATTTACCAATACGAACTAAATCATCAGCTGTATCAGTAAAAGTTTTTATTCCATTACGCCAAATAAAATCATTATCTAAACTATTTAAAGTACTTGACCCATCAGGAATAGATTTTTTGATGTAAGGTTGATTACTACTACCTCCATCAAATCTATCCTTACCAAATCTTAATGATTTAAAGTCAGTCTTTAAATTAATTAATCCCATTATCTAGGAAGATTATCTAAATATTTTTTTGGAGTTTTACCGTCTAAATCTAATTGTGATATTTGAAGATCCTGCTCATAAGCACTGACACCATCATAGGTTTCAGGTGTTTTACCATCTAAATCTAATTGTGATTCTTGAAGATTTAACTCATATTTAGATTTACCATCATATGATTTAGGAGTTTGACCATCTAAATTAGTCAATAAAGATCCTTCTTGTGTAAATTTATCTAATATTGCCATAGTTATTTTTATTATAAATATTAAAAATTATTGAGTTTTATACCTTCCCATTCCTAAAGCTGTACCTACTTTGTTACCATCTAAAGTAACTACACCTTCTTTGTTTTTAATTTCTCGTAATAAATCTCTAATTTCTCTCATTACATCTTCATCAGATTCGCCTCCACCACCAAGTAAATTACCTATTGCTTGAAGAGGAGCGGTAAAGGCGGCTACTATATTTTTTCCAGCAGATGCTAAAGCTTCTGTAATTACAAAATCTTCTAAAGCTTCAATTTTTTCAACATCTAAATCTCTTAAAGCATTTGCTACTTGTTTTAAACCAACTGCTAATTCATTTATACTAACAGCAGCTAGTTTTAATGGGTTACCTATACGAGCTAATCTTTCTAATTGGCTTATTATACCTCCTCCTGATCCTATTCCTAAAACAGACCCTATAAGACTACCCATACCTCCTGCTGCTATTGCCGCTCCAACAGCTGTTAAACCAATAGATAATGGTATTAAAGCTGAAGCTGTCAACATTAAACCTGCTGCTAAAACAGGATCTGCTAATTTAATAAGTTGGTCAAAAAGTGGTTCTAATTTATCTGCCACCATACTAGCCATTGCTGCTCCAATAGTAAATAAAGCTAATCCATACCCTAAACCTATTAATCCTATACCAAAGGCAGCAGCTCCTACTCCTAATGCTACTAAAGCAGGTCCTGTTTCTTTTATACCAGTTAGCATTTCTGGGTCGGCTAGTGCTTTTATAGAATCTTTTAAAAGACTTATGTCAGGGGCTATTCTAGCAGCTACAGCAGCACTAACAGCGAAAGCCATTAATGCTAATCCTAATATGCCTAAAGATACAGCACCTAAAGTTATACTTATAAACATTCCTCCCATTTCAGCTACATCTGTAGCTAAACCTAAGAGCATAGTTGAAAAAGATTCTACTACTTTAAAATCAATGCCTTTTAACATATTAAATGCTATTGCTGCTGGCATTAAGGCAAGACCTAATATGGCTAAAGCCCCTGCTCCTAAAGCTATAAAAGGAAATAAAAATCCTAAACCCGCAGCGGCTAATGCTAATAACGGTAAAGCAATAGAAAAAGCAACTATTGAGCTTATATCTACTCCTTTAAGTAAACTAAATGCAAATGCTGCAGGTATTAAAGCTACTGCTAAAATTCCCATTGCTAGAGCTCCTTGTATAATACCAGAAGCATATTTACCCATTAAAGCTACTGTTGCTCCTAATATACCTAAAGAAGCTGAGAAGGCTATCATTTGAACAGGGTCTACATCTTTTAACATCATCATAGCTAAGGCAAATGAACCGCCTAAAATAATGCTAGCTATTCCTAATGCTACCGCACCTTTTACTACATCACCAAATTTCTTTCCTATAGAAGCTAAACCATCTCCTAATCCTTTTAAAAAGTTTTTTGTTTCTTTACCTTGACTACCTTTAACACCTTTAGTAGATTGAGCAGCTTTACCTATACTATCAGTTTTAGGTATAGCGTCTTTTGATGATTTAAACATACTAGCAAAACCTTTACCTAGACCTTTCATGTCTTTAACAGTATTAGAAATGCTTTTAGCTATTTTAACTGCTATTATAGTACCTATAGCTGTTAATAAAGGAATTAAAACATAAGAATGGTCTAATAATTTTGCAAAATATTCTACTATAGGAAATAAAGCTTGTTGGATTTTAGATATGACAATTTCAAATTGTTTTTGTACTTCAACTCGTTTCATATCATCATAGAGAGCTTTTTCATTATCATTAAGAGCTTCTCTATTGATATTTCTTCTCATTTTATCAGCTACAATCATTTTAGCTACTTCATCTCTACTCATACCTAAAGATTTAGCAATAGCATCTTGTTGTATTCTGTTACCATGTGCGAAAGTACTTATTATGGCTTGGTTTTTGCCTATTTCTTTAGCAACACCCTCCATATCATTGTTTAAGGCTAAACCTCTAGCCCTATCAAGATTTAATTCTTTACCTGTTAATAACTCTGCTTCTAATTCATTAGCAATAGATTGTTCAAAATTAAGAAGACTGTCAGCTGTTTTTTCTATGTCAGCTAAAGTTAATCCTAATTTTCTAGCTTCCATTGCAGCTGCAGCTATCTTTTTTTCATTACCTCCCATACTAACCTGGAATGCTAATGAAGATTTGGCTACATCTTGTAATATTTGTTTTTTATTTAAAGCAACCCCATTAACTTTTTGGAATTGATTAACTTCTTTGATTAAACTATCATTTTGGTCTTTAATTTCTTTACCGTTAATTTTAGATAAAGCAGCTAAAGCACCTGCTTCTTCAGCTGCTAGACCAATTTGGGTGGTCATTTCAGCTACTTCTTCTATATCTTCTTTAGTAAATACAGCGTCAGCTGCAAAACCAAACTGTTTAGTTAAATCAGTAGCTGCTTGGATGTAATCAACTCCAGTTATTAATTTACCATTTAAGGTATCTAAAGAATTAATATTACTTCCTGTTAATCTACCATATTCAGTTTGTGCTTTATTTAATTTTAAAAAACCATTTATCATGCCCCCTATTATAACAAGGGGATCTGTAAGATTTTTAGCTAATCCTTTACCTAATTCTGATAAGCCCGCTGAAAGAACTTTAAATTTACCTGCAAAACCAGCTGCTTTATTACCATTATCTGTAACTAATTTGGCTTGTTTTTTCATAGCCTCATTAGCTTTATCAAAATTCATTAAACTAGCAACTTGACCTAAACCAAATTTCGCCATAGCCTCATTAGCACCTTTTAACGCGGCACCACCAAGACCCATAGCTTTATTAATATTTTCTTCTTGTTTTAATCGTTTTTCAACTTTTTCAAGAAATTCTTTTTCAATTTTAAACTCTTCTTTTCGAGCTATTAATAAAGCTTCTTGTTCTTCAGTAAGTTCTCCAGCTGCTTTTAACTCTTCTAGTTTCTTTTTAAAAATAAAGTCATCAGTTGCTAATATTCCTTTTTCCGTGGCTAATCGGTCTGCTGCATCTTTAACACTTTGAAGCTGTATAGCTGATTGTTCTCTTAATTTATTTATTTGGTCTTGAGAAAGTGAAGCTAAATCTTCTTCATCATTTACTAACTGAGAAGCTATACTTTCTAATTTAGTATAACTTTTTTGAGCTTCTCTAAGGTTGTTGTTTTTTTTCCCTATTTCAACATTAACTTCTTTTAAAATATCTCTATAATCTCTAAAAGTAGAGGTTATTTCCTCAGCTTCTTGTTTAGATTCTTTCAGTTTTTTAGGATCTGGAGTATTGTCAGCCATTTTAATGATGAATTAGTTTATTATAAATATTAAAGGGTATCATTTTTTAGATACCCTTTATTTATAAGATGCTGGTGTTTGTGGGGTTATATTAGGTCTAGATATATTAGAACTCCCTCCTTTAGATGCTTTTTTGTATTCTTCATTTTGTTTTTCATAGTATTCATTCATTTTACTATAAATAAACAAACGTAACCAAATAGGCATATTATAAACGGTATGCCAATCATATCCTCCTTGTCCATGAAAACATAATTCATGAACTTGATTAAATAAACTTAACCTATACTCTGGCGTCAGGCCAAAAAAAGTTAAGATTAATTGGTATAGCGATGCCCTCCTCTACATCGTCGCCTTTGTATACCAATTCTACGTCTGGGGATACACGTTTAATTTCATCGCGTAAGGCCCTAGAATCTCTGGCTAGTAAGTAATTATCAACAAATTCTCTAACAGTTTTCTTTTCTCTATCACCATCTACGGAGATTATTAAATATTTTAAACGAGTAGATACTTCAGGTATACTTTCTTTATTAATTTTTTGTAAGCCTTGAATCTCTCTATCTATAGATTTTTCATCACCATGTGTTAATAATTTGTAAGTAATTGGTGTTTTTGAATGTGGTAAAACAAAGTTTAATTCATTAACACCTTCTTCAATTAAATCGTTAGGATCTAATAGTTTATCTTCTAATGTTGTCAAATCAATAGTAAAATCTTCAAATTGGCTATTATTTGAATTATAGGCTCTAAAGGTATAATCTTTACCATATCCTAATACACGAGATGCGATTAGTAAAGCATTTTTATCTCCAATTACGATATCGTTAATATTTACTTTAGAGACAATCAGCGATTCAATAAGCTTATCCAACACGATACCTTTTGAGATATAATTCTGGTTAGTAAGGATATCTTCTTCCTTAGCTGTTATGT
>Ga0208303_1000533_pt1 | contig 15668 bp, 32 predicted proteins | sample CB_VirMetaG_2_FD_184537 | JGI IMG/M metagenome (GOLD analysis project Ga0208303, IMG submission 184537) | Freshwater to marine saline gradient viral communities from Chesapeake Bay - CB_1504_2 Viral MetaG (SPAdes) (version 4) | ecosystem: Environmental > Aquatic > Marine > Coastal | place: USA... | reverse complement strand
TTTGCTTTTTGTCGATATTTACCATTGCTGCTTTTAGGATTGAGCCGATACCTTTAAGTGATTTCATATTAATTTCTCGCAAATGGTTTGTATGATTCTTCTTTTGGTTGATGTGTATAGTTTATTTCTTCGTATCTCATTGTTGAAAAGTCAGATTTAAAGAATACCTTTCCTGTCTCGCCATCCCTGTTTTTCTTGATAAGAAACTCGGTAATTCCTTTATCTGCTGACCCTTCGTTGTAATATTCGTCTCTATATAAAAATGTTGCAAAGTCAGCATCTTGCTCTATCTGTCCAGTAGCGCGTAAATCCGACATATTAGGCCGCTTATCTGGCCGCTGCTCAACTCCACGACTAAGCTGTGCAAGCGCTATCACAGGGCAATCATTCTCTTTTGCCATGGCTTTTAGGCCTCGGCTAATGTTACTAACCACTTCAAAATCACCACTAGATTTTTTGCACGTCATAAGTTGAACATAATCAACAAATATTGCATTTATCTTTTTCTTTCGATTAAACTTCTTAGCTATGGCTCTTGCGTGTGATATATCAATTCCAGAGTGATCTATGATATGCACAGGTAAATTCATTATTGATTGCATATTTGCCATTAACGATGTCCACTTTTCACTGCTTAATGTTGCTGTTTTCATACTCTTTGAATCAACGTTACCCATCGATGTAATAACTCGGTTACATAGCGATTCTTTTGTTGATTCTGCGCTGAAATAAAGAACATCACCGTATTCTTTAGCAATGTTTTGGCATAAAGCCAAGCTGAATGCAGTTTTTCCCATTGACGGCCTTGCGCCTATTACAAAATAATCGCCAGCATTTAAGCCCATTAGCATATCGTCCAATTGATTAAATCCTGTTTTCAATCCTTTAAAACCGCCGCCTGACTTCATTCTCGCATCAAGATCAAGCATTAAGCCTTTTACAATATCCTTGAATGGCTTGTAACCTTCCGTCTCTACTTCCACGCTGTCAAGAATGCTATTCACTTGCACTTGCGCATCCTTATAATCCGTTACCTCTCGCAATTTAATCACTAGCTCATTAGCTTTATACATAAGCCGTCTAATCTGCGCACTGTCCTTAACTATACGTGCGTATGGTATGGCATTAGCCGCTGACGGTGTGTTTGTGTAAATGTCTGACAATGCAGTCATTCCACCTATATTATCTAGCAAGCCATTTTTTGATAAATGTTGTGATAAAGTAATTATGTCCAGCTTATCGCTTCCGATTTCTTGTATGGAACTATACAAAAGTCCATGCTCAATAGCTTGAAAGTCAGAAGCATCTAGTATTTCAACAATATCATCAATCAACATTGGCTTAATTAGTAAAGCGCCAATAACCGCCTTCTCTGCCGCTAAATTATCCACTGTACTTTTCCACCATTTTTATGAAGTTATCTTTTTTTATTAGCCAACCTAGATCGGCTTTCCAGTGTCTATCATTTTCACCCATATGAAACGAGCTTTGCTTTACACTATTAAAATACCATTTCCAAAACTCTGATTTTCTGAACTCCTCGTTTTGTCTCCATCGTGCAGTTAAATCCTTTTCACGCTTCGAGCCTTTCCAAAGCGTTTTATTTACCGCCTGTAGCTCAGGTAATGTTTTGTGATAAAGATCAATTATTTTTTCATGTGGACAAGGAGGAATCTTTGATTCCTGAGGTTTCTCTTCTTTTATTATCTTATCTACTCTACTCTTATCTAGTCCGTTTTGTGTCACATTTTTATTGTGACATTCTTCGGATGAAGTGCGTGACTTTCGCTTCCTTTCAGCGTCTTTTGCTCGTTTTTTAGCCGATTCCCCTAAATGCCTATCAAAATTAGGTATTGAGTTTTCATCCAGCCATCCAACCGCCTTCATTGCATCCGCAAAACCTTGTGACATTGTTAGCCTATCAATTAGGACAGGCGTCACACTTTTTATGTGACCATCTGAGGAATTACTATCTACCCAGCACCATACTCGAATCAATTTGCCCAACACAGCATCTGGATCAATACCTAGTATTTCAGCTATTTCAAATATTTCTGGTTTGTCTGGAGTGTTCTTTTCTAGTTTTATCCAAAAGTCAGCCATAAAAAAACCTATTAGGTTAGCTCCCTTGGCTGGTGAGAATTACCGCGAAGCACGATAAACCAAGGGTGGTTAAGGAAACGGTACGACAACCAAAGGAGCTAAAATAATAAGTCTTTATGTCGCACTTCATTTTTTGCAGATTCTCACACCTGCTTTACGCTATTTTAAACATCTAAATGATAAAAATCAATAGAGGTTATTTGTTATTTGCAAGCGTTAGTAAAAAATCCATTACGGCATTTTCTATCTCTGTGCTGCATATCCCAATTGACAATAGCTTGGCTTCTAAAATTGGAATGTGCAACGTAATACCATAAGTCTCGCCATGTATATTAATCATCTCCTGCGCGAGTATATCCATAATTATTTACCTTTATTTAAGTTATAGCTTGGCGTAATGTCAACTAGGGCTTTTATTTGTAGACCATTTTCCCGCCGCCACGAAAATGGTCTATTTCAGGATTAGAAAATATTCTTTCCCTTTCTTTGTCCGACAGTACAAATCCAGCTGATCTGCCGCAATCTGGACAATCTACAATATTGCCAGTTTTCCTTTTTCCTGACCATCCACAGTTAGCGCATTCAGTATTAGCAATTTTTTCATTCATTGCGTACCACCTTCAATCTAACATTATTCAAGTATATGTTTCTATCGCCATCTAACAGCGTTATAGCGCCTTTTCTTACTAGCACACGAATATACTCCTGAGCCGAGTTTCCGCTTGAGAAGCCCATCCCGTCGCGTATATCAATGCGTGTTGGTGGCCTATGATGTTCACACAAGTAAGCGACGATAAAGTCATATACCGCTTTTTGCTTTTTAGTTAGCTTAATCATTCCAACTCTCTCTCCCATGCCCATGCTATATTCCCAGCTTTATCTTTAACCTTATAAGCTCTAAAGCTTTCGCTTCCATTGCCATCATGCCCGATTACGTTTACCAATTTTCCAGCCATATTTTTTATGCTTTCTTTGTGCGGCAAGTCTTCGAGAGAGTAATCGCCGCATTCAGCAGTCACCCTATATTCACACCCTAAAATTATCATATTAAACTGTGAATAAGCGCGTTTTTGTCACCCGCTTTTTCAGCTTTCTTGTGGCATTCTGCAAGAAAATCAGAAGGGGCTTTTTTTAAGCCTAGAACCTTGAACTTTTGATCTCTCTTATCTAAAACCTTCTGAAGGTGTGCTGGTAATTTTTTATCGCTCATTTTCTTTGCTCCGTTTCTCTAGTCGATGGAGTTATTATACATCAAAACCTGTGCAAGTAAACAAGTATTTTACGATAAAACATAAAAAAGGCCACAATTAAGTAGCCTATTCATTGAGCAGTGATAATTTATCACGGTGCCCGTCGATCTTATTTTTAACAGAGAGCCACGTTTTCTCACTTCTCATCCATTCTTCACCATTCCAGTAATAAGCTAGTCCGTGTAATCCACTTTTGTAATACAGGCCGCTTAATGCGCCGTATGCGTTGTCTGGTATTTCGTTCATAATGTTTACCTTTTATAGAGGATTCCTTTGTTTTTTTGGTATTTACTGATAACAGGGAATCCTTTGTTTTGTAGTGTTATGTTGTAGTCTCGCACCACTCAATTACTCTTCCAATAAAATTAAATATGTAAGACTCCCTTGGCATCACTAAATAAGTCTTAGTTAACTTACTAATTCCATCATAATATAGCCCTATCAGCCCACTACCGCTGTCCGAAAAAACTTCTCCTGACTGCTCGTTTATATTCATATAAGGTTCAGCAATACTACCAATAATTTTTTGATCGCACTCGCAAACAATTCTTATTTCTACGGGATAATACTTTTCATTCAAATAGATAACTCCAGCTAATCTTTTGGAAGTTTTATCCTTAAAGTGCCTATTTTGAAACATAACAACTGGCTCATTTTGACCACTTACCTCGCCGCCTGTTTTTGCTTCTTTAGTTTCGTTTGTCATCTTCAATTCCTCATTATTTTATTGTTCTAGCGTGGCAACATAGCCAAGGGTTATGTGTACTAATTATTAGCCACCCCATGTTACGCTTATATTGCTACCAATCCATAGAAAAAACTCTATTACTCCCCATCCAATTAATCCAAATGTTACAATTATTATTGTCAAAAGCCCTTTCAAAGGTGGTGCGCCCATTTCAATATCTCCTATTATTTAATTTTAAATACACATAACAACCGCAATATAGCTCTGACTCGCTACGCGTTGCTCCGCTCACAGCTAATTGCTATGGTTATGCGTACCGCGCCATTGTGTAGCCTCTGCGATATTCAGCCACTTTGTCGCCCTTATCGGTAAACAATAAAGCCCAGCATATTTCATCGTTACCCTCATGTTCTTTTTTCATATCTTCATTGAACTGCTCTTTTGTTTCGTAATCGCGTTGATAATTAAAACCACGATAGTTTCTCTGTATACTCGTCAGCATTTTGTTTTACCTGTTAGTTTGTACGCATAACAATGCGCTATATTTGATGCTTGCTGCGCTACGCACAACTAAGCTTTGGGTTATACGACTTTAACCCGCTGATTCCAGCCTTTAGCCGCAGTAGTATATAAAAAATCAAATCCGTGTATAAGTGCAGCGTCAGTTCTTTCAATGCGGCAAGTTTTACACTTAACAGTCACAGATCGCTTTTTAGTGTGGCTATTACCTTTGGGTATTACATGTGGATTATTCCCGCAAAATGGGCAAGGTAAAAATTCAATGTCATGTTTATTCCCATCGTTATCAGGGTATGGGCGCACCGTAAAATGGTCGTACATAAATAACTCCATAGTTAATTAGCCGTATAACAACGGCATAGTTTTGACAGCCTGCGCTGCGCTTGTCTGCAACACATGCTTAGGTTAGTGCGCTCTTGCAATTGCAGTAAAAGCATCAATAATGATCGCAAGTGGAACGCCAACAACAATCAACAACACTAAGTAAGGTAACGCTAATATCCAGTAATAAAAACAGTTATTCTCAGCATAAATCGCTGGTGTCATGACTATTTTAAACAAAAGCGTATCTTTAAATGTAAATTTCTTTTTATCCATTACTTCCTCCAATAATCACACTGACAACGGTGTTATTCGCTCAACTCTAAAAACTTACTCTCAGTCATGCCGAAATAGTCAAGTATGCGTTGCTTGTACTTTGGGCTTCCGTCTGAGCTATTAAGCCACTTTGAGATTACACTCTTATCTACGCCGATAGCTTCCGCAAAGCTAGACTTGCTTGCTTCCTTATGAATTAACGCTATACCGATCGACTTGCCAAAATGCTGCATAAATACCTCGTAATTTGTTTTGTAAAGATTAACACGCGCATTCCGAGACTGTCAACTAATTTATATATAAAAACAAATATTAATTATATTAAATAAATTAATTGACATATCTATGGTATTGGTTTAAATTAGTTAAAACATAACAAAGAGGGCAAAAAAATGACTGATCCAGTAATGATTGATCACAATAATTATCATAGCTTGCTAGAAGAGCAAGAAAACACAACAGACGACACGTTAGAACTGGTAGATATGGTTATCGGCCATGCAGCCTTATATTTAGATTCTGAATGTGCTGACGTGATCGGCGAGGCAGCAAAAGAAGAATGCGAATCACTAATGGCGCTTATGAGTGCTAGCATTGATCTTGACGTACACGAAACTAGCAAATTAACAGTAAGCCAGCTAATGGCGTTAGCAGCATACGCGCTTGATTTACGCAAAAGCATTATTAACAACATGCAAGAAAATCATGATCTTAAATATTTAGCGAGGGGCAAATAATGAGAATGGAATGCGTAGTAGCAAGCTATATTTTTTCATGCGACGAAGGGAAGCGGTTAGATCGCAACAAAGCAGATCAGTTGCTAGCCCTAAACAATGCGCACTTTAGCGATGACAATGTTAGCGTTAGGTTTACTGTTTATGACGACAACGACACATCAAAAGCGCAGAAGATAAGAGGGCAATTATTTTATGCGCAAATTCCAGAGTTAGACCCTCCTGCCGCAAAGTAGCGGCCTTGCCACGGCTTACACAGCGTGGCCTTCTTATAGGTGATGATTATGTTAAAAGAATATGAATTAGTAATATGGTTTACAGCAATGGTTATAGCGTGCGCTGTAGTATTTTTATTTGCAGAAGATGTGGCGGGGTGGTTATGAATCTAATCAACAAAATACCAACATGGGCGGCACTATCAATAATAGTAGTTTGCCTATTAATTACAGGCACTATGGATTACAACGATCAAATAATGGGGGTGGTTAAGTGAAAACTATAGGTGATGAAAGATTCTGCGCTGAATGGATGAGCGGATATAACGACTGCAAGAATGGTATTGCGCATAGCGATGAGCGTGGCGAAGCATATAAGCGTGGCTACGGCACACGATACGAAGAAGAGCAGTTAATGACAGCGGGAGTATTGCATGTTTAAGAAAGCAGAAAGAAAGCAATCAAGATTACGCTTATGCATATCGGGACCGAGCGGTGCAGGCAAAACAGAGGGCGCTTTAACTATAGCTACGAGTTTACACGGCGGCGGCAAGATAGCTGTCATTGATACTGAAAATGGATCGGCCTCGCTATATGCTGACCGCTTTGATTTTGACGTGCTTAATCTTGAGCCGCCATATAGTCCCCAACGGTTTGTTGATGCGATAAAGGATGCAGGAAATAGTGGCTACAGCGTAATTGTTATTGACTCCGCAACTCATGAGTGGGACGGGGAGGGTGGCTGCTTAGATATGAACGAGCAAATTGCCAGAGCAAAATTTAAAGGCAATACTTGGTCTGCATGGAGCGATACGACAAAAGAGCATCAAAAGTTTATTAATGCCATTCTGCACAGTCCTTGTCATATTATCTGCACTGCGCGAAGCAAAACGGAGACAGCACAAGAAGGCAAGCGCATTATGAGGCTTGGCACAAAGCTAGTGCAGCGCGATAACTTTGAGTATGAGTTCACTGTAGCGCTAGATTTAATACATGACTGCCACATTGCTACAGCCATAAAAGATAGAACGTCGATATTCTCATCACGCCAACCAGAGCCAATTACTGCTAATACTGGCGCTTTACTACGAGAATGGTTAGATGGCGGTAAAAGTCTTCATGATTCATTGCAAAGTTATATTGTTGATATAGAAAGCATGAAAGGCATTGATAATCTTAAAGCGTTATTTTCATCGGCGTGGATAGACATTAAGTCATTTAATGATGAGCCTAGCTTGAACGCATTAAAAGCGGCTTACGATAAACAAAAAGAAACCTTAGAAGACCAAATGGTTACGGAGTAAGAATCATGAGTATTGTATTATTTTCAGAAATTACAACTGAAAAATATTTAGCCGAACTGGAAGATCAAAGCAAAAAGTATCACGAGGGGCTTTATGCTGATATGAGTGATGCCCCGCAGCGCAAGCACGTTAAAGATAGCGCGGCCCATATAAACGATCTCCTTAAAAAGCTAGACCGCGCAAGAATTGATAAGAAAAAAGAATACAGCGCAAAGGTCGAGAAAGAAGCTGGGGCAATAAGGATTCGTCTTGAAAAAGCAAACAGTCCTTTCACTAAGCTGATTGATGAGTGGAATGACAAGAGAGCTGAGATATTAGCAGAAGAGAAGCGGGCTCGTGAAGCGAAAGAGCTGGCAGGGCAGATAGAAAAGGATCACGATTATGCTTTGTTGCTAGACGCTCAAATGGTTGCCGAACGAATGCAGCGCGAGAAAGAAAAGGCTGAGCATGAGCAAAAGCTAAAAGATGATGCGGCTGCGAAAGCAGTAGAAGATCATAAGCTAGAAATTGAGCGAGAAGAAAAAAGAAGGATTAATGAAGAAAACGCACGGCTAGCTAACCGTGAGCATCTTGCTAACATTAATAATGGAGTAGCATATCAGCTAAAGTTGATCGGACTATCAGAAGAGCAAGCAAAAAACGTTGTCATTGCAATAGCGAAAGGCGACATAAATAACGTATCAATTAAATACTAAGAGAGAAATAAAATGGGTAGAGGAATTAATAAAGTTACCATCGTAGGTAACCTAGGTAATGACCCCGAAGTAAAATATATGCCATCGGGTGGCGCAGTGACCAATATCAGCGTCGCTACATCCGAGAGCTGGAAAGACAAACAAACAGGCCAGCCGCAAGAACGTACCGAATGGCACCGCATCGTATTCTTTAATCGCCTAGCCGAAATCGCTGGCGAATATTTAAAGAAAGGCTCGCAAGTGTATGTAGAAGGTTCACTGCGTACACGCAAATGGCAAGCTCAAGATGGTTCAGATCGTTACTCGACTGAAATTGTTGGTAATGAATTACAAATACTTGGTGGTCGAGCTGGCGGCGATGAATCTCACGCAAAGCCAAGCGCCCCACAAAGTGCTAGCGCCCCACGGCAAGCCGCTCCGCCTAGCGCTGACGCTAGAGCAGGGATGGATTCATTCAATGAAGACCAAGATATCCCATTCTAAACGGTATTTACATATTATTCCTTTTGTGTATAATGTAATGCAGAGGTGATAATTATGAAGAAATGCAAAATTTGTGGCGAAAACAAGCAGTCTGATATGTTTTACAAAGGGCTTGCTCAATGCAAGCCCTGCTATAAAGCAAAAGTCAAAAAATACAGAGAGGAAAATTTAGATAAGATTCAAGCTTACGATAGATCCAGAGCAAGCCTTCCTCATAGAGTAAAAGCAAGAGAGAATTATGCAAAGACAGAGCAAGGCATAGAGGCAGGAAATAGAGCTAAAATTAATTACACCAAAAGAAATCCCATTAAACGGATGGCATCACAAGTAGTTAATAACGCAGTAAGGGACGGAAAAATTTTAAAACCCGAATCATGCGAGGATTGCGGCTCTAAGCCTAATCGTTTACACGGTCATCACGACGACTACGCATACCCGCTAGTTGTTCGATGGCTATGCCCGAGTTGTCATAATAAGTGGCATAAAATAAATGGCGAAGGTTTGAACGCTTGCTAGCGTTTATGCGATTACAGAACGAGTATATTTACTAGGTAACCCTGCAAACTGGTGTGAACGAATCGTAGCGTAGTGAGTCAGCATGATTTGCGTTGTTATGTGATTTTAACTGAAATAGGAGAATAAATTATGCACGGGGATATAAGAGATGATTGGAAAATTAACGATATTGAAAGAAAGGCTAATGAAGCCAATGGAAGGCTTTATGAACTGGACTCGCTCCGCTGCGATGTGGATAGTTTGGAACGTGAAAATAGGTCGCTTAGCTCCACCGTTGATGAGTTACGCTATGAACTCGAAACGCTCAAAGAAGATATGCGACAATTCAGAGAAGAATTAGCCGAACAAGAATAGACACATAACCTTAGCTTTTAAAGCGCGGCTGTATGCCGCATAAAAAGAAACAACAGTTCAACCGTCGATTTGAAAGCGGTTGTTATGTTACCTACACAAATATTAAATTGGAGAATATGATGAGTGAATCAACTCAGGCAGAAAAAAGCTTACAGAAAAGAGATTTAAAAGTTAAAGCTAATGCGTTCTTTGAAGTGGGTGAAAAACTAAAGCATGAATATGAAGGGCATTATGACAGAAGTAGTATTGAGGATTTTTTTGATGGACTAGCGCAAGACTTAATATTAAAAGCTGATAACTTGGTTTAGTAACATAACCCAAAGCTTAGTTGTGCGCAGCGCAGCAAGCATCAAATATAGCACATTGTTATGTGTGAATTACAGTAGAAAGTAAATGATTAGAGATATAAGAAAAAAGTGTAACAGGCAAAACGGTGGCTACTATTGCGACAAACAAAGCGCATATAGCAACGGATTTAAAGATGGTGCTGAACAGGCTATTAGGCAGTGCATTGCTTTTGTAAATGACTGCGACAAAAGTGAGCATCCATCAGATATTGCCGACAAATTGCAGGCAGAATTAATTGCGTTTTTAGACACATAACACTACGAAACAAAGGATCAATTCCTCGTTATCACTATAATTATCTGATAACGAGGATGGGGGAGCTATGGGTGAGATAGTATTTCAGAAAGTTGATAAAAACATGGTGTTGTGTTTTGATGAGAAATGGTTGTCAAATCAAGAAAATATGTTTGTATTGAATTGTGAAGACAAGAAAATGACTGAGAAACAGCGCGGATCGCTTCACGTTTGGTGTTCTCAAGTCGCTACTGTTTTAAATGAAGAAAATATGTTTTTTGAGTGGGTGCATCCAATAACCAAAGTTACAATTGAAAAAGAGTGGTCGATGTTGAGTGTAAAAGAGCATATTTATAAGCCCACACTTGCGAGATTGCACGATAAAGCATCTACAGAAGATCAAAATACAGTTGAGCCTAGCGACATATCGGAAGCAATATCAAGAGCTTTTGCTATGCACTCAGGCATACAGCTACCAAGCTGGCCAAGTAGGAGATAAGAATGAAATTAGGCGAAAAACAAGAGTTATTTATGCGACTACTGCCGCGATTATTAGATAAAGCACATTCCCTTGGCTTCGAAATTCGCGGTGGTGATCTATTCAGAGACCCGCGCTTGCACGGTGTCCACGGCGAAAAGTTAGGCTATGGCCATAGAAAATCATGTCACAAGCTAAAGTTAGCTATTGATTTAAACATTTTTAAAGATGGCGCTTTTCTGCAAAAAACAGAAGACCACAAAGAGCTTGGCGAATGGTGGGAGTCACAGCACGAGCTATGTCGATGGGGCGGTAGATTCAACGATGGCAACCATTACAGTCTAGAGCATAACGGTAGTATGTGATGCAGCGTAAAGCAACTAAGAACACCCGTGGCGCTAACGCAGAAGAGAAGCGCTTTCATGCACTAACTAAAGCGAGCGATTGCATTGTGTGTGGCAACAGTGCCCCATCTATCGTGCATCACTGCATGGGTGCAACGTACAAGCACAACAAAGTGCTTATAGGTCATTGGTTTGTATTGCCGCTGTGTCAATCTTGTGACGATGTAATAACCCACGGAAGTCGGCGATCATTTAAAGATAGGTTTGGACTACAAAGTGATTACTGGCTAGATCATTATGAGTACAACGGCGTGGATGCGCCAATCGAGGTTTATAACGCTATCATGGATTGTAAAGAATGATTAAAGAGCATGATATTCAAGTCGCACTAATGAACTGGATGCGATTGCAGCACAGGAAGGCATACGAGGTAACATACGCTACTCCAAACGCTGCAAAGAGAACACCAAGACAAGGCGCATACATGAAGGCTGAGGGGTTAAAGTCTGGCGTGCCCGACCTATGTATTCCAATCCCCAGAAAAGGCTTCGGTGCGCTTTATATCGAGCTAAAGCGCAAGGGGGGGAAGCTAACAGCTAATCAGGCTGAATGGCTAACTAAACTGACTGAAGCGGGAAACATGGCTGTATTGTGCGTAGGCTTTGATGCCGCTAAAGATACAATTAACAATTACCTTTCTTAGCCGTCAACACTTATTTTAAAATAAATGCAATTATTTATATAAAATGTATAATGCTAGCTATATCAATTAAAGTGTGGTGCGAATATGAAGGGCACAAGAACATACCAAATACTTATTGCATTGCTTCTAATCGCTCTATTAAGCACGATGGGTGATTTTAGTATTCCTGCAATATCAGACAGCGTAGACGACCTAAAAGGGCTTATAGAATCAATTGCGGCCTTTTACGCTGTATTATTGACTGTATTAAAAATAGTATCGCCAGCGCCAATGCTGCACGAGAAAAAGAAAGATGTTTAGCGTATTTAGAGCCAAGTTGGCGGCTGGTGTAGCTTTAGTATTTGCGGCGATGTCAATTTACATTAAACTGCTACTAAAGCGTAACAAAGACAAGGCCAAAAAAATCGAGGCATTAAGACAAAATGCAGAAATCGAAGCTAAACGCAATAAAGACGACATCAAAAGAGCCAAATTTGAATCTACTCAGCAAACGAGAGCGCGACAAGTTAGTGATAATTCTGCAATTAACGAGATTGATAAAAATAGAGGTAAAATAGATGATAAAGACGGTTTTACTACTATTACTCGCTAGTATCACAGCATGTAGCTCAACAGAGCGGCTTGTTTACATTGAGCCTAAGCCGTATGCGTTTCAAAAATTAGAGCGGCAACCAGCGGTAACAGTGCGGGTTCACAGCGACGATGCGGAACTGTATAAAGCATATATCGACAAATTCCGCGAACAGCTCGACTTTATGAATCAACAAATTGATGACTATTTAAACTCATTTAAAGAGTAAGCATGAGCAATCCGTACTTACAGAGATTCTTTAATCTCGTTTTATTAACTATCTGCGCTTATTTTTTCCAGCCTTACATTATCTCATACGCCAAAGGTGGCGCGAATTTCATCTTATACGTTATAATCGGGCTTGCTATTGCTTTGTTGACATACACAATGGACATCACTAGGCGGGAAGAAGAGCGCAGGAACTTTACTTTGTCAGCCATATTTGTGGCACTAAAGGCGGTAGAATGGCTGTTGTAGACTTGCGCGAAACATTAAAAGAGTGGCAAGAAGCTGACAAAAAAGGTGGGTTTGTTCCGTTCGCGGCTGTGTTGGGTGAGGCTATTGTTGGCAACTACGTAGATACTAAATCGCTTATTGAAGAAATGGAGGTCAAGAATGTCGGGCGAACGTCTCAGCGATAAGCTAAAAACATTTATTTCAACGTGCGAGGACGCGCAAACACGCGGTTTACATTTTTTGCAATTGATATTAGCTCATGATGATCAAATTAGACGAATTGACTCTCATATTCGCGGAATTGATGAAGAGTTAAAAGAAATTCGCGCAGAGAATAAGTTAAGCGCTGAAGATAGAATCCAGACTAAAAAATCACTTGAGTTAATAATTCAAAGACAGGAAATATTGCTCGACAAAGATAAAATATCGACAAAGCGAAAAACTGTTATTATCAATACTCTTGCTGTTTGCGGCACAATAACTATTCTTGCAATTATATTTGGCGCTGACCCAGTTCAAAAAGCTAGAGACCACCTTTTTGGTAAGTCAATTATAAAAACAGAGATTAGCGAATAATGAGTAAGAAAATAGAATACGCACTATGCAACAGTGAAGAAGAAGCGAAAGAAAGGGCGTTGCAAGATACTACACTTGAGACTTACGAAGCCGCCTTTTTCACATACACTGATGTGGCAAGCAGGGGTGCGAAAGTGTCAATGTATAAAACCACAATCGACGGCGACACTGTAACCGCAGAATTGCTGCACGCGAGTCAATAACATGGCAGCGCAGATAGATTCATTAAGCCTTTTCAGTGATTGCGACCAAGGCGAATGGACAGCAGAAGTTGTTGGGCTTGGCGATCAAGCGATGCCAGACGTGGGCAATAGGACTGGGCTTAATGGTACATCCACAGTATTCTTAAATAATTTCACAACTGATTTAGTCGCAGGTGATGTCTACACAGCAAGAACAAGACTGGATTACACGCCAGTCGATATTTCTGGCGCGGGTCAGGCTTTAATAGTTCATGCACGTAATGATGCCGCAAATTTTGACGTATTAACAACAGACGCAGATAGCCTCCACTTGTACGCGTTTAGCGGTGGTAGTGCAGCTAATTGGGGAGTTTGGTATATTGCTGATGCTTATACAAACGGCTACCGATCAGCAGAATGGTATATTTTTAAAATGTCAGGAACGCCCAATGCTAGCGGCGGATCATTTGATAATACAGCAGTATGCGGGATTGGGTTCGGTTATAAATCTAGAATAAATAACGCTACGTTTGCGCTTAATAGCTTAATTGACCAGTGCTTATATGTTAACAACCCCGTTTTTTCTGATACTGACGGCACGGCTACGACAATTGATGATTATATAGCGTTACTAGCACCTGACAGCGGGAACACAATACACTCTAAAATCGTAAAAGAAGCGGGTTCTACTAAAGAGTTCGCGATTCCGTTCACCGTCACTGCGCGTAATTTTACATTTTCAAATGATGCAGCAGCAGGTTTAGCATTTAGGCAAGATAGCTTTTCGTATTCTGATACTACAGCTGGTGTTGATTATTTTACATTTGCGCCTATTGCAAGTGGATCACAAACAATATCAAACTTACAGATAACAAAAGGCGCAGGCGCTTACGATTTAACGCTTGATGCTTCTGCAGCTAGTTCGACTATTGATATAACATCGTCCCTAGTTACGGGTACTAATGATGTATCTCTACTAGGTGGTGGGTTAACTGCAAGCACGGTGACGATAACAGCAGGAAACAATGTTAGTGTACAAGATGCAGATTTAGACATAACTATTGACGGTAGTGCTACATCTGTTGATTTTGATGGTGATTTAGTCGCTGGTTCGACTTTAACAATATTAAATCCAGTCGCTGACGCGTTAAGTATTAATGTTGCGGAAAGCAATCTAGAAGATATTAATTTCATTATCCCTGCAAGCGGCGAGGTAAATTTAAGCCCAGCTACAGGCTCGGGCACTTACGATCTGCGGGGAATAACAAGCAGCGGAACGATAACGTTTGATAATCTAACCGCTAACAATACTACTGCTGGAATATCAGCAGACCTAACAGCAGTGCAAAAAGGTACAACTACGGGCGGCGGTACAGTTACAGTTTCTGCGCCCGCACAGACTTATACATTGAACTTGCCAAATATTGTTGATAACTCTAGGTTTTATTTAAAAAACTTAAACACTGGTGGCGTTTTGGTAAATGCTACTTATGTAGGTGGGATATCAATAACAGGCACAAAAGACATAAATTACTCGGCAGGCGATACCTTGGAGGGTCGAGTCACGTATAAAAACGGAGCAACTGCGAAAAAAGAAATATCATTTCTTATTACTATGCCCGCAGTGACAACCGTTAACACTATACCTGTGGTTCAGGAAGACCAAGAAACATATAACTTGTACGCAAAAGACGGCGCAACAGTCGCAGGCATTACTTGGGATAGCTCCAACATGGAGTTTGACTTTGATGATGCTGACGGGAAAATGCCGGGTCAAGATATCGGTGCATGGTATTATGATTTTATTTACACCGCTACAGGTATAGCGGAAGCGTTCGGCGCATTTGATTGGCCTCAATTAAATATTTTGACAAACAAAGTAGCAATAGCAAGCGTTGAATTCGATAATGTCGCAGTACTTCCGTTGCAAATACAGAACTGCTACGTTACAAAAGATAACGGAAGCAATATAATAAAAGTAGGTTCAGCGATATCCATCGAGCCGCCTGCGGTATTTGTTGCATCGTTAACGGAAATAATAGATATACTCGAAGCTGACGAACAAGTGCGAAACTCAACATACCAAAAGCTACAAAAGACTACAAAAGCGCCGCTAGTAGTCAAGAATGTTATCCGTAGCGGTAATGATATCGACTTGGTAGAGCCGTAATGGGATGGGATGCTAATTGGTATTTAACGAGAGGTGCGGTAATATCACCTAACAAGATTGTTTTATCTCGTAACCATAAATCACTGTCAATTAGTAAAGGCAGTAAAAGCGTAGCAGTATCACGCAACAAAAAAACGGTAGAAGTTAA
>Ga0208303_1000532_pt1 | contig 15704 bp, 29 predicted proteins | sample CB_VirMetaG_2_FD_184537 | JGI IMG/M metagenome (GOLD analysis project Ga0208303, IMG submission 184537) | Freshwater to marine saline gradient viral communities from Chesapeake Bay - CB_1504_2 Viral MetaG (SPAdes) (version 4) | ecosystem: Environmental > Aquatic > Marine > Coastal | place: USA... | reverse complement strand
GTACAGCTTCCTCATGGATTATTTGAACATGATACAACACAAAATTTTTCTGCTGACATAGCTACTAGAGTTGCTTTAGGAGAAGAAGAAAGTGCTTATGCTATGTCATTAGCAAGCGATAGAGTTACAGTGGATTACGCAGGATATTATAATGTAACATTTATGGGAAGGTTTAATAATCCTTTATCTCAAATTCACAATGCTTATTTGTGGTATAGAGTAAATGGTGTAGATGTTCCTCACAGTGCAGCATCTGTAACTGTTCCAGATAAACAAGGTTCAATAGAAGGTGCTTCTTATGTAAACCTAACACATCCTTTAGATTTAAACGCTAACGATTATGTAGAAGTTTATTGTGCTGTAGATAACGCTAATGTATCTTTAACTGCATTAGCTGCACAGACAACACCTTACGCTAGACCTAGTGTACCTTCTTCAACACTAGAATTAGTTATGCACTATCCATCACAAGTAAGCGGTTCTACTGGATTGCCTTATATTAGTGATAGACAAAAAGGTCAGGCAACTATTACTCACCTGCCTAATAATGTGGCAGACAATACCTTTGGGTATATAATAGTAGGATAATCAACCAACCAATTTAGTCTTATGAATTTATACATCGTACCAACAAATCAAGTACACCGTTTTTGGGATAAAGCAGTTCCTCACATAGAACAAGCCATGAAAATGGGAGACGGTGAGTACACCATAGATCAACTAAAACTATTAGTGATACAAGGGCAACAACAACTACTAATGGTGATGGATGATGAAGACAAATGTCATGTAGCTTTAACAATACAATGGACTACACTTGGATCACAACGTGTTTGCTACATTAGTTACATAGGTGGCAATAATACCCAAGAATGTTGGGATCAGTTTGTACAATGGGTAAAAAACAGTGGTGGGACTTCAATACAGGGTTCTACTAAATCAAAAGCTATCGCAAGGTTATGGCGTATGGCTTATAAAATGCAATCAAAATACACACTAATGGAGCTAAAACTATGATGCACGATTATTTTCCAGAGTTAGACGGAAACCAATCTATTGATAACGGTAAGATGGGTAGGAAGTTATTTAAAGGTGGTGGAGGTGGAGGGCAGACTCAGACTACTACACAAAACATTGACCCAGCTATACTTCCTTACATAACATACGGATTAGATGAAGCAAAAACTATGTATTCAGGTGGAGCACCCGAATACTATCCAGGTCAAACCTATGTAGACCCTTCCTCACAAACAAAAACAGCATTGGGTATGGCTGAGTCAAGAGCATTAGGAGGTAATCCGTTACTTCCAGCAGCTCAAGCTCAACAGTTAAGCACTGTACAAGGTGACTATCTATCAGCTGGAAACCCTTACTTTTCAGGAATGATGGCAGGAGCAGCAAGACCGGCAATTGATCAATTTAACACAGCTATTAGAGATATTGGTAGTAGAACTGCTGCATCAGGCAGATATGGGTCAGGTGCTATGGGTGAAATGGAATCACAAGCATCTAAAAACTTAGCAACATCATTAACTGACACAGCATCACGACTAGCTTATCAAAACTATGGAGCAGAGCGTGGAATGCAAAATCAAGCTATTGCTACTGCGCCTCAAATGGCTCAAGCTGATTATGCTGACATTAATCAATTGGCTAACGTAGGTAGAACACAAGAAGATATAGATCGTCAAGCATTAGAAGCTGACATTTCAAGATACGAGTATGGGGTTAATGCACCACAACAGCAATTAAGTAACTACTTAGCTGCAGCTTATGGAGCACCAGCACCAGTCAACCAGACCACTACTAGCTCTGGCGGAGGAGGAAAATAATGAAACCAATGTTAATGGGAGCAATGCTAGGCGCAGGAATGGGTTTAGTACAAGGAAAAGATCCACTAAAATCTGCTTTAATTGGTGGTGCTACAGCAGGCATAGGCGATAAGCTTATGGGAGCTGAAAGTTTGTTTAATGTTGGATCAGATCAACTTACATCTGAACTTGCTACACAAGGCTTAGGTGGTATGCAACCTATAGCTGAAACAACAATGGGGGCAATGAATCCTGAAACGATAAGTATGTTTACCCCAGATGGAACGTCTATGCTAGGAACACAAAATTCTGTTTTTGGCTTAGGTGACCCTATGTCTAATCAATACATGGATTTAGCAACAAATACAAACTTAGGGGCAGAATCTGTATCAAATTTAAATGTACCAAACACTGGTTTACTTAAAGACACTCCAGGTACAGGAACTAATAATGTATTTCAAAAAGGCACTGACCTTATAACAGATCAATTTGATGATGATATGTCTACTGCTGACAAAGTTTCATTAGGTATGACTGGAGCTAATTTACTTACCCCTCAACCAGACGCACAAATGAATGTTCCTACTACTCAAGTAGTACAAGGAAAGTCAACTTATCCAGGAGATGGGTTGTTAGCTATTGACGTACCAAAACCATTCACATCATACGCTTCTGTGGAAGATGAAAGAAGAAAGTTATTTCCAACAAGTTACCAAGGATAAAATATGGCATTTAATTTAGATTTTTTAAAAGACTTAGTTCCACAAGGGACTAATATATTTGGTGCAGCTCCTAGCGCCAATATGAAACAAATGGCTGAAATGGGATTGTTGGGAGAAGGCAATTATCAAGATATGCTAGATAAAGCAAATAAACAGTCTTTATTTCAAGGATTATTAGCCTCTGGTTTGTCTTATGCAGCGCAACCTAAAAATCAAGGATACGGTAGTATATTTCCCTATCTTGCTAAGGCTGGATTGTCTGGTATGCAAGCAGCTCAAAGTCCTTATGATCAAATGGGTCAAGATGCAATGATGAATCAGAAGTTGCAAGACATGAAGCGTACTAGAGATATGCAAGCTAGCCAAGATGAGTTTAGAAAAAATTATCCTTTACCAACAGGTACAACATCAATTGATCCTACACAACAAGTTCCTGTAGCTCCATTTCAAACAAAAACATTACAAGACAATACAATAGGATCTACTTTAATGGGTGGATCTGGTTACAATCCAAATGCACAACCAACAGCAGTTGCACCAATGTATGACGTAGTGAATGCAAATCCAATGGATGCGTTACGTTTAGGAGTTTCACAAGATCAACTAAAAACAACAACTACAACTCCTAGTTCACAAGAAACAGATCTTGTTAAAGCTTACAAGGCTGGAGCTATTAATTATGGTGATTTAATTACAGGTCAAGCAGCTATTGCAAAAGCTAAAAAACCAGACCTTAAAGAAATTGATACGACTAAAGATTTGTATATTGATGGTGTTCTTATTAGACCTGGTACTCCAAAAGAAAGTGAAACAAAGTACACCAATCTTCCAGATAGATTAGCAAGAGGTTATGAGGGTACAATTAATCCAAATACTGGAGTTGAATATAAAAAAGGAACAACATTTGCTAACTTAGCACCAGTACACGCTCAACAAGTTTTAAAACAACAAAGAAGACAAGAGTTAGAAGATGCAATGGCAGTAGAAGGAGCTAAATATGATTCACCTACAGGAAGAATAGAAAGAGCAAAATATCTAAAAAATAGATTTGATGAAAGAATGAAAAATAACAAATTTTATGAATATAGAGATCAGATGAATAAAATTCAAGCTTCTGTAGAGTCTGGCACTCCAATATCTGATGTAGCTACTGCAACAAGTATTATGAAAATGCTTGACCCAGGTTCAGTTGTTAGAGAGTCTGAACTACAAGTTGCGTTAGAATCTGAGGGTATTTTAAACAGAATCAAAAACTGGAAAAACGTAAAAATAAAAGGTGATAAATTAACCCCAAATCAAAGAGCTCAATTTAATCAACTTGCTCAAGACTTTTTTAAAGTTGCACAAGAAACTAAAAATGAATTGGTTAATGAGTATGCTAATTTTTCTAAAGAATACGATGTTGATCCAAAATTAATAATTGGTAATTATGGAGCAAGAAAGTATGTTCCTGGCAAAGGTTTGGTTTCAATAGATAATTAAATTAAAGGATAAGCATGGCTGAAATGACATTACCTCAAATAAAAGTAACTACTGAAGACGTACCTATTGAGTTTAATGGAGAAGTTATTTATTTTCCAGCAGGCACTTCTGATGAAGAGATTACTAACGTTCTTGATTTAGAGCAACAAAAACTAGATCAAGAAAAATCTAACATTCCTGCTCCTGCTCCATTAAAAACAGGAGAATACAGTCCTTTAAAAGAAGGATTTAGATCTGCTGGTCAAGGTCTTACTTTTGGCTTTGCTGATGAATTAGAAGCTTTAATCAGAACTGGGTCTATTAATAGTGATGAGTACAAGGCTGTAAGAGATGAAATTAGAGGGAAACAACAACAGTTTGGAGAGGAGTTTCCTGTAACTGCTACTCTTGCTGAAATAATACCATCACTAGCATTGCCATTTGGATTAGTTAAAACTATAGGTTCAAAACTTGGTATGGGAGCTGTGCAAAAAGGACTGCAATCATCTAGCCTTGGATCAAGGGTTGGAACAGGAGCTGGTGTTGGTGGTGGAGCTGGCGCAATAACTGGAGTTGGAACTGCTGAAGAAATGTCAGATATCCCAGAAAATGTTGCTATACAAGGAACAATAGGTGCTATAGGAGCTCCTGTATTGGGCGAAGCATTAAGGTTTGGTGGAACAGCGTTAAGAACCCTTGGTCAAAAGTTTGGTCTTGGAGATGCTAATAAATCTGCAACGAAAACTTTGGCTGATATTTTAGCTAAAGATGAAATAGACCCAGCTGACATACCTAAATTATTAGCGGAGTATAAAAAATTAGGTGTTAGTAACGCTACTATTGCTGACCTTGGTGACAACTTAAAACAATTAGGATTTGTAGTTCAAGCAACTCCTGGAGTGGGGAAAAAACAAACTAAAGAGTTTTTAGAAGAAAGAGGTAGAAATATTCCTGATGAAATAACAACAGGTCTTATAAATAAATCTAAAGTAGAATCTGATGTATTTGGTTACAACTACGTTAAAAAGCTAACACAAAGACAAAAAGAACAAGCTGAAAAATTATACCCAGAAGCTTACAACAAATCATTATTAGCAAAAGATTTTAAGCCTTTTTTAGATAGAGATATTTTTAAGGAAGCTTATGAAAAAGCAGTTAAAAGAGCTGATGTATATGGTGAGAAGCTTCCAACTTTAGAGCAAATTAAATCATCTGATTACATTCCAACTAATGTGTTGCATCAAGTTAAAATAGGTCTTGATCGTGTTGTTGAAGGAGAAACTGATAAAGTAACTGGAAAAATAACTGCTTTAGGAAATGATGTACAAACTGTCAGAAAACAATTTAATGATTTAATTAAAAAAAATAACCCTGATTACAAAAAAGCCAATGCTAAGTTTGCAGACGAAAGCAAAATAAGAGATGCTCATTCTCTTGGAGAACAAGCTGGAAACAAAAAATTAACTACTGACGAATTATTAGACAAATTAGGAAAAATGAATCTTGATGAAAAAGAATCGTTTAGAGTAGGTTTAATAAGTCAAATAAAAGAAAAACTTTCAAATTTTAAAGGAGGAGATTTTGAAAGATCTGTTTTTGGTAGTGACAAACAAAGACAAGCATTAAGACAAGCTTTTCCTGACTCAGAAAGTTATAGTGCTTTTGTAAAACAATTAGAATTACAGCGTGGATTAAAAGATACTCAACAGCAAATACTAGGTGGATCTCAAACAAAAGCAAGAGACATAGCAACTAGCGAAGTTGCAGATGTTGCAGATATAGCCACTGGTGGTAAAACAGGTCTTTTAAGAGTTCTTACAAGAATGATAAAAAGCAATGTATTGGGGGATAAACAAGGAGACATATTAAGAAAGCAACTTTTATCTCCTGATCCTAAAGTTCAAAATGAAGCTATACAAAGTCTTTTAAATTTACAAAATCAAGCAAGTCAAGGTTTGTTAGGAGGAGGAAGTTCTTTAATTCCTGCTCAATCTGCAGGAACATCATCTGGATTATTAATGGATTAACTATGTGGCAAGAACTTACACTACCTCCAATCAATTTATATAACGCACCGAAGGGAAACTAATGGCATCAAGCAACCAAGTACAAGAAGTAAAGGCAGACTTACATACGCATGAAGAAGTTTGTGCCATTCGTTATGACGGCATTAATGCAAGGCTTGCTAGGATGGAAAAGATCATCATGGCAGTATTTGCAGGCATCGTATTTTTATTAATTAAAGTATTGATTAGTTTAGGTGGGCTATAATGTTAACAGTATTATCTTCTATTTTAGGGTTTGCTACATCAGGCTTACCTAATTTACTTAAATTTTTTGAACAAAAAGGTGACCAGAAGCATGAGTTGGAAATGGCTAAACTTGAAATGGAAAGAGCATTGGCAATGGCTGAAAAAGGATTTGCTTCTGAAGAGCGTATATCTGAAATGGAAACTTACGCTACTGAAAGAGTTGCTTTATACAACCATGACAACAAGCTCCAAACAAAAACGAGTCCTTGGGTTAATAATCTCCGTGCTAGTGTTCGCCCCATTGTCACCTATGCTTTTGTTTCTCTTTTGCTATTCGTTGACATCGCAGGTTTAATTTGGGCAATACATACTGGAGTAGAATTTGGCACAGCGCTAAGTACAGTGTTTAGTCCAGTAGAAGAAGGCATTATAGGAAGCATTATAGGGTTTTGGTTTGGTAGTCGTCATTGGCAAAAATGAAAACATCAGACGTTGGCATTAAATTAATTAAACATTTTGAGGGTATACATGAAACTGCTTATAAGTGTCCTTCAGGTTATTGGACTATTGGCGTTGGTCATCTTATCAGTCGCAATCCTGTGCTCGATAGTAATTACGATAGGAAGCTATCACATGGGGAAATAGATGAATTACTTAGATCAGATTTACTACGGTTTGAAAATGGACTACGCCGTTTGTTACCTTCTGTGCAACTTAGACAAAATCAATTTGATGCTTTGGTCAGCTTTTGTTTTAATCTTGGTCTTGGTTGCTTTCAAAGATCAACAGTTAGATCAGCGTTGCAAAGAGGTGATGAAAAAAGAGCAATAGATGTGTTGTTGGCTTATTGTCGTTCTGGGGGTAGAGTATTGAAAGGTTTACAAAGAAGGAGAGCTGCTGAAGCTAATTTATTCTTTAGCCACATAAAATGAAAATACTTTTTTTAGATATAGAAACGAAGCCTGCTGTAGTTTCAGCATGGCAAACCAGAGATGTAAATGTTGCAGTTAATCAGATAATAAGAAGAGGCTCAATCATGTGTTGGGCAGCGCAGTGGTACGGATCAGAAGACGTTATCTTTGATTCAGAATGGACTAGCAGTTACAAGAAGATGATAAAACATATGCATGATCTTCTTAATGAGGCTGATGCTGTATGCCACTATAACGGTACGTCATTTGATATGAAAGAATTGAATCGTGCCTTTTTACTTTTAAAACTTCCTCCTCCAAGTCCATACAAAAATATAGATCTATATAGAGTGGTAAGACAAAACTTTAGATTTATATCTAACAAATTAGAAAACATATCAATTGAATTAGGTATTGGAGAAAAGGTTAAGCACTCTGGAATGCATTTATGGAATGATGTAGAGAAGAAAGATCCAGAAGCTAGAAGAATGATGGAAGAGTACAACCGACAAGATACAGTTTTGTTAATAGACTTGTTTGAGAAGTTAAAACCTTGGCTTAAAAATCATGGTCTTAATCACAATATGTTTACCGACAAAATGGTATGCCCAACTTGCGGATCTATTAAGTTACAGAAACGTGGGTATCAAAAGAATCACAGTTACACCTATCAGCGTTATCAATGTCAGGAATGCGCTACATGGTTTAAATCTAACAAATCAATTAAAGAGCTAACAAAGTCAGAGTCAGCTATCAACATATAAGGGTTATCATGGATATAGAAAAAGTGGTTTCTGCGATGGTAGGAAAAACCATTGAAGAAGCACAAATAGGTTATCAGGATTCTGAGTTAACTTTATTTTTAGATGATGGGACAGTTATTGACATAGTTGTGGACACAATTCATGCTGATATCCCAGAATTAGACGATTAGCAAAAAAACGGCTTTTCGTAAGGCTCTCTGTGAGGAGTTTAATGTTGAGTTGATACACTTACATCAAAACATATTAAAAACCTCACTACGAGCTCTGTGACGGCTTCAGACGGGTTTCATTATATATAACCACATCTCCAACCTTAATTACCTTTCCAGACACACAATCTGTAATACGATACATATCTTTTGTACCATTATTCCAAAACTCTATAGTATGTCTATACCCTTCAAAGAAAAAATCGTCCATTAAGCATCATCATCTTCCGACAGGATCTTTTCTGCCATAAACTCTTCCATGCTTATTTTCAATTCTTCGTCTTCTGATATGTGTTGAATTAAATGCTGAAGATACCAGTGCGCTTTTAATAAATCTTCAACGCCATTCTTCTTTTTCCAACGCCACATATACTTTATTACATTGGCTGTATCAGTTGCTTCAATTCCAACAAGGTCCTTAGTCACTTGTTCAATAGCTTCAATGCACTCTATACGACCTCTATAATGATCTGGGTTTATGTTATCTGCCATTATTTTTTCTCCGTAATATTTTCAATATTAATACATTTAATTTTAGTTTTAGTAAAAATGTTTTTTGCCTCATTCATAGACTCAAACAAGTAACCATTCTTATGGCAATGATAAGCTTTGTCTGGAACAGAATTAACACCAAGACAAATTAAACCTCCTACAAAAACTAACACTCCAACTACTAACCAACCTTTCTTTTTCTTTTCTTCGTGCAATTTATATCTCATCATTTTCATTACCTCCTTGTAATGGTTTGATCGTCAGAACTAATTAACATACTTGCTATAATAGAGTCTTGATTAACTAACAAGGACTACTACTATGTGGACAAAACCATCAGCTACAGAAATGAGATTTGGCTTTGAAGTAACAATGTATGTAATGAACAAGTAATACTTGTAATACAAGTAATACACTAACCCTCAAGTTCTCAATGTCATTATAGTCTGAACCAATTCCAAACTACAATGGTAGGCATATGCCTCTTGAGGGAAGTGTAACCATAATCCCTAGAAAGGGATGTCTTCAAGATCCTCAACAGTATTTGCAACTGGTGCGCTAGATGCCACTGGTTGATCTTCCTTTTTATTCACTTGACCACTTAAATAAGTCAGACCACCTTTACTAACAGTTTTCCATAGCGCAACATCAAAATCAATGTTGGCGATAGTAACGCTTCCTGTGTAGTCAGGTGACTTATCATTCTTTTTTTCTTTAACCGCAAATATTGCCATACGATTATTGTTGTTGTACTCAGCCATTCTAATTCTCCTTTGGTTGATAAACTGGTTTCTTTTTCCATCTACTTGGCTTTGTATTAGTCTCAACATATTCTAAGAACTGATGAGCATAAGGCAAATACCAATCAATGAACTCTTGGTCGTACACAATCTTTTCTGCATGAAATTCCTCAGGAGTCCAAACACCAAACCAACCATAAGGCGTTCCATGGGTAAAGCATTGTAGTTGTACCTGATACCAATATCTATCTGGTATCTTTGGGTAAATCTTTTGGGTGTAAGGACATTTCAATTCAATCCCTATATCCATATCTATCTCTGGGTCATAAATCCAACCATCAACTGATGCTCCTATAGGCTCTGATGGATGAACATGAAACTCGTTACCTTCTTTACAGATCTCATCTAAATAAACTTCCATTGCAGACAATGCAGTTGATTCAAATTGATTACCATAAGCAGTCATCTCATTGCCCTGGAAAGGAGCTTTTAACAATGTGTACTCTTCAAATTTAGGAACTTGCTTGTCAATAATGTCATAACCCTGACTAGCAGTTACAACATTATGTCTGCGATTATCCTTTAGATGATTTGAGCTCATTAGCGTACTCCCTAACAACTTCTTGAATCTCAGGGCTAAGAGTAAAGAAGAACTTTTTTAGTGATCCTTCTTTATGAGCTCTTTCCATATTATTCTTTACGTTAGAGATAAGTTCGTCTGAGACTTTTTCTTTGGATGGGGTAGCTTCTTGTTGCGCTACTGCGTTACCAACTTCTTCAGCAGATGCTATAGAAGCATCAATACCAATTCCAAGTATACCTAAACATCTTCCGACACTACTGGTCTCTGCATTTTCTAATGCTGAAGTTTTATTGATAAAGGTAGATCCATCTTTTTCAGAAGCATGACCTGTAGACAAAATCGTACCATCATTAATTGCTGTAGCTTTAAAAGTATGAGTGCCATCAACAGATGATAGCAACTCAGTAATGATTGTTCCTTGTGGGTATAACTCACGGAAGTGAGCTATACGTTCGTTGACCATGACATAAGCCTTACCTTTTATGTCTACTGTTTTTAGTTGTTTCATAAACATCTCCTTTAAAAAATTTATTGTAACACGTTGTTAATTTTGTTTCAAACTTTTAATTTCGTCTCTTATTTTTTTGTACAAATTATTATGTTTAAGGTTTCCGTAATCGGCTTTTCTTAACATCATTTTAAGGCACTTCATTCTTGTTTGTAGCTTTTGCATTCCTTGCCATTCAAGAGATACTGGACTCCAATATTTTTCAAAGTCATCTTTGGCAACCTTAACTGTTTGCAATTCTATGCCATCAGAAATGTATCTGCGCCTAGCAAAAGTAACCCACTTATTTCCACTAGTTACTAATAGGCTAAGAGAAAATCCTTCACGCCTATCGTAAAAAAAGTTTTCTGTTTTTTCCATTACAGTTTCTCCGTTAGTGGTGATTTATATTTGTTGTACAAAGAGATTGGAGCTAAGGCTTCGTAGTCTACCTTTGGAATATATACATATTTATTTATATAAACCATGTAGCCAACATGATCGTTGGCTTCATCGTAAACTTTAAAAAGTTGGTTATCCATTGCTTGCCTCCTTATACTCAGATGCCATTTGATTCATCTCAACTTCTGACGGCTGTTGCTCAAACACATACTGGTAAAGCTCTTCTAATTCTTTTGTCCATTCCATTTTAATTCTCCTTTGTAGAGGTGGCTTACGCCATTGCCTCTTCCATAATAATAGCTTTGCTAGTAGGACTGCTAAAAAGCAATCCTTCTAACTCTTCTGGGCTTACAACTAATTCTATAAACTTGTACCCAGTATCGTAATAACATTTAAGAGTTTTGCTATTTATAATAATGTCACCTTCACTAATACTAGCAAGACCTTGCTCTGGATTATCTATAACAATATTAATTTGTGGATGATTGTAACGATCAATGTCAGCGTTACCAAGATCTACTACTTCAGCTAGGCTATCAGCTTCAATGTCTGCAACATGATCATAGTCATGTATTAAAATGTCTTCGTTTAAATGTCTAGCGTGTCTTGCAACAGCATCATGACCTTTTTCGTTAATTAAATCTACCTCTGCATCTGTTAAACTAATTTGTAAAATGTGGTATTTCATGTCTAACTCCTTTGTTGTTTATTTAACCTACAAAAGAAGTATCCTTTATTGAAACAAAGTTGTCAACAACTTATTTCATTTATTTTAAATAATTATTTCACTAAAGTGTTTGACAACTAAATTGATTGGTAGTAATGTGGAGGGACTTACTAACTTTGGTAAGCAAAATGAAGGAGATTTAAAATGTCAGGTAAAAAAGATTCAAATTTTGAAGTAACTTTAGTATGGACAGGAGATGATGTAAATTGGGTTCTTGATCAAAAATGGAAGAATGGTGTTGAAGCTTATTCAACACTAACCAGCGATCAAACAGAACAAGTTTTAATTTTTGTTCAAGAAAATTATAATCAGATGGTAGGGATTGGCTCTGAACAAATCTTGGAAGCTTGTTTAGAGTTAAATTATATAGATGTAGAAGGAAACATAATTAATCAACTAGAGATAGCTTAACAACTTAGAGGTGGTCAGCGCCACCTCTTTTTAATTAAAGGAATTTTATGAAATATAAAGAAGTAATAAAAATGTTTAACAACAGTCGGAGAGAGTTAGCCAAGGAATTAGATGTATCAGTTCAGGCTGTATCTAAGTGGGCGCAAACTCCTAATGCAGAAATACCAAAGGTTCGTCAGTTTCAGGTTAAGACAATTTTAAAATTAGATGACTAGATTATTTACACATCAAGTTTTAGATTTTACTGGAGATCCATTAATGGCTTTCCAAAGTAAAAAAGAAGCAGTATGGTTTTGTCAGAACAAACCTGATTGTAAAATTATTCAGGTAGCAAAAAGACCAAGAAAAGAAAAATCATCCTTACCAGATTGGTGGGATAAAACTGAGGAGTGTTTATTTTGAAAATTAAGAACTGGGATAGGCATCAGCACTACAAGCTTAAAAATCCCAAAGGCAATAAAAAGATGCATTGGTTTAAGTTGTACGGAGGTGATCTTCTTAATGATGTAGATTATGCAGAGCTAAGTGATAAGAATAAATTAGCACTGATTGAGCTATGGTGTTTAGCTAGTCAACACAACGGAGAACTTCCAGAAATAAAAGTTATATCTTTTAGACTAAGAAGGTCAGTTGAAGACATTGAAAGTAGCCTAAAATCACTAGGTAACTGGATAATCCTAGACAAAGTATATACCTCGTCTAGAGTAGAGGAGAGGAGAGTAGAGGAGAAGAGAGTAGAAGAGAGGAGAGGAGATGAACATTTCGCTACTTTCACATTTTAGTAAGGTAAGTAAAACTACTAAAAGTAATTCTTACAACTGCTTGTGTCCAGCGCATGAAGATCGGTTAGCAAGTCTTTCTATAAAGTTTGCTGATGATGGTAGAGTTCTTATGCACTGTTTTGCAGGATGTGACATTACATCTATTCTTGGAGCAGTAGGTTTAGATCTGGATGATATTGTCCCAGAAAGAAAAGACCTATTAAAACCATTAGGAAAAATATATAATCCTTTTGCGGTACTTAAAAGTTTACAAGATGAAGTTCTTTTGGTAGCAGTTGTTGCAGCTGAACTTGCTCAAGGTAAACCTTTAGAAGAAGGTGACCGTAAGAGATTGTTAGAGTCAGTCAGATTAATAAGGGAGGGTTATGAGTACGCTAAACGATAAAGTAAAAAGTATGATTGTAAGGGAGTCTGAGATTCAAAGTTATTTTGCCACAAGAGATAACGATGAACATACAAACATACACAATCCATCAAGCTATATAGAACAGGTACAGGAATATTTTAATGGTGATTACCATAAAGGTGTGACACTACCGTGGGAAAAAACTTACGATGGATTTAGAGTTCGTCCAGGTGAAGCATCAATAGTTTCTGGATTTTCAGGATCAGGTAAGTCAATGATACTTAGCCAGATGAGTTTAGGTTTATTAGAAAAAGATTACAAGACCATGCTTGCATCTTTTGAGTTGCAACCAAGGTCTTCATTAGCAAGACTACTAAGACAAATGTCTGGATCAAGATTGCCAAGCAATGAGTTTATTGAGGAAAAGATTAACAGCCTTGACGGTAAGCTTTATCTTTACGATCAGCAGGGCACAGTTGGAGTTGAGAGCATAATTAGCGTAATTTACTATTCTGCGGAAGTTCTCGATTGCAAGATTGTGATTGTGGACTCACTCATGAAGTGTGGAGTTGCTGAGGATGATTACGAAGGGCAGAAGAAATTTATTGATCGTATCTGTGTAGCTGCTAGAGATTTAAATATTCATATATTTGTGGTAGCTCATTCTAAAAAATCTAATAGTGAATACACTGATGCTCCAACTAAACATTCTGTATCAGGATCAACTCACATAACAAATCTTGTGGACAATGTGTTTGTGGTTCATAGAACACACAGAGATCAACGCTTAGAGTTGGGTCAAATTAGTCAAGAGGACTTTGTCAATATTCCAGATGCACAACTGTATTTAGTTAAGCAAAGACATTACGAGTATGAGGGTCATTGGAATTTTGATTTTAATCCAGAATCATTAACTTACGCATAGGAATATTATGTCAGATAATAAAAAAGATTTAAAAAGTTTTACTCAAGAGATAATTAAAGAATTTGGTATGGATGTTAATTATCGTATAAAGCTAGAAGATGGTGGTGTTTATAAATCTTCTGGGTGGGATGAATCAGTTAGACAATGGAGGGTAAAAAATGGTCGTCAAAAAAACCATAACAAAAGATAACTTAAACAATATCATTGACATGATAAAAGGGTTAGACTTTACCAAACCTTGGAGAATGCAGTTGAGTGAATATAAATTTAACAGAACCACTGATCAAAATTCTAGGTATTGGAAGCTGTTAAGATCCATTGGTGATTATATTGGTTACGAAGAAGATGAGATGGATGCGCTAATGAAATATAAATTTTTATCATCTGAGATTGAAGTTGGCGGTGAAACTATTATTAAAGTAAAAAGCACATCACAACTCAATACAAAAGAAATGGTAGAATATCAAGAAAATATCCAGAGTTGGGCGATGCAATATGGATTTAGATTTAGGGAAGATGATGAGTAAAAAGAAAAGTAAAACTAAAGACGAACGTCAATGGCTAAACAAATTGTCAGAGTTTGGTTGTTGCATTTGTCGTAAGCACCATGATGTATCTGATCCACCTCCATGCAATCTTCATCACATTAGAGAAGGTATGGGGATGGGACAAAAGAACAATGACTTTATGGTAATACCTCTTTGCCACTATCATCATCAAGGTGAAGATGGATACCATACAAGCCCAAAGACTTGGATAGAAAAGTACGGAAAAGAAAGTGAAATGCTAGAATGGGTATTGGATCAACTATGAAGATTATTCCTATTGAATCAAACCAAACTTATGACTGGTTGTTGAATGTTCATTACGCAAAAAGAATACCTCATATTATGAAGGCATTTGGATTATATGATGGAGATGCTTTAATTGGCGTTGTTACTTACGGGATGCCTGCTTCTCCAAGTTTATGCATGGGTATTTGTGGTAAAGAATATTCAGATAAAGTATTAGAGTTGAATAGACTTTGTTTAATGAACAACGACAAAAATCAAGCAAGTATGTTAGTTTCAGGCTCTATTAAACTATTGCCCAAGCCTACAATAGTAGTTTCTTATGCTGATCATGCACAAGGTCATGTAGGATATGTTTACCAAGCAACTAATTTTTTATACACAGGGTTATCCGAAAAAAGAGTTGACTGGACTATTAAAGGGCAAGAGCATAAGCATAGCAAAACAATTAGTGATGGCATGACTTTAGAATCTATTAAAGAAAAGCACGGAGATGATTTTTATTATATTGAAAGATCAAGGAAACATAGATACATTTTATTTCATGGAACAAAGAATGATAAAAAGATTTTAAGAAGCAAACTTAAATATGAAGTACAGCCATACCCTAAAGGAGAAACAAATAGGTATGACATTACTCATAAGCCATCCACTCAAGTAATCATGGAATTTTAACAAAGGAGATATTATGAAAAAAATATTATTAGTTGGATTGTTTTATGTACCAATAGCTTTAGCTGAGTCAGTAAATTACTTTAGTCCTGATGATGGTCAGTTAACTATTGTAGATAATGCACAAGAAGTTAGGGTGATTGTAGACCAAAACGGATCACAAGGGTTAGAGATAACCCCAAGCAACACTGGCAAAACATTTGTATATGGCAATGA
>Ga0208303_1000531_pt1 | contig 15716 bp, 19 predicted proteins | sample CB_VirMetaG_2_FD_184537 | JGI IMG/M metagenome (GOLD analysis project Ga0208303, IMG submission 184537) | Freshwater to marine saline gradient viral communities from Chesapeake Bay - CB_1504_2 Viral MetaG (SPAdes) (version 4) | ecosystem: Environmental > Aquatic > Marine > Coastal | place: USA... | reverse complement strand
GTTTTAATAGTCCTAGAATGGCATATCCTGCCGTATCAATCCAACTGTCCATATGTTGTGGATTTTGGGATATGCGTATTAATTTCATGCAAAGCATAATATTACAAGCATCGCTACCTGTAATTGGCTCTGTTATTTTGTTGCCCAGTATGACATTAACCATGCTTGCTAGATTGTCAAAAAAATCATCAGAGCTACCATAATCGTCATCTCTGTCTTCAAGGGTTTGCTGTAACTTTATTAAAGCTGTCTCCAAGATAAAGGTGTTTTTCTTCAATTTGCTCATAACGATCTCCTGTATTAAGTGTTGATTCTAACTTATTTTATTACAAATCTAAAGGTGTTAATTTTGGACTTTTGTTTGCTTGATCTAAACATGCTTGCAAAGATTCTTTTGTGTCTATGTTTAAAAGTTTTTCTTCTGTTTTTGCAAACTCGGTGAGGTTTTTTTCTTTGTGAAATGGCATAAATATGACTTTGTTTAAAGGCAAAGCCACAAGACAGAACAAATCTATTTGACCGTCACCATACCTTTCGTCTGAATCTTGTCTTTCTTTTTTTGCCGTTCTTCTACCACTGCGTAACTCCCAACGATAATAGTCTTTGCCTCTTCTCAAATAAGTTGAGTTAGTGGTTTTTACCTGTACTCTGTATAGCTTGTTTTGGTGGTCAAGAATTAAATCGCTTCTGTGGGCTTGAGGTGCAAGAATTACGGAGTCGCAATATCTCAGCAAGTAAGATGCTGCCAAATATTCACCTGCTAACGCTATGCGTGTAGTGGTATGTGGCAAACTGGCTCCTAAATTTTACCCCACTCCTTACCTTCAAAAAGTAGAGATTCAGCGTTTCGCCTTCGGGTTAATCCCTTAAGCACCTTACCCCCTGCTTTATTCCACCTACGCATTTGAGCAGGCACCTCCTCGTAATGACCCCTATTCAAAACTTTAAGCATTGTTGATTTGTTTAGATTGGATGGACCTAAGTTGTAAGTCCATGAAACCAAAGCGTCAAATTGATTTTGATGCAACGGCACTTCTACAGCATCTTCTACATATTTGCAGTATTCCATAAGCTCATGTAACAACATGGATTCAGCTTCTTCTTCTGATATTTTTTGTCCTTCTTGCACATTTTTGGTGTGACCGTAGCCAATTGTCCAAACACCTACAGCGTCTTGATAAGCCTCTAACTCACACCCTTCAAATTTTTTTATTAGGCAAATGCCTTCTTTTGAAATTTGCATTAATTTAGGGGAAGTAGACCTGATATGATTGCTATTAACAAAGTTCCTAAAAATCCGAAACATCCAAACACCGCCATTCTTAAAGTTTTGTTTAAATCTGCTACTTGTGATTTTATTTCTTCTGTTTCTCGAAATATGGTCTTCCATCTTTCAGCACATTGTGCCTCATGTGATTTAAGGTCTGATGAAACAGATTGTACTGTTGGCTTGTTAGTCATCTTTTTTCTCAGGCGTGTTTGAAGCCCCAAAGTAAAACGATATAACTGCCGATGCCAACCCACCTAGATATCCTAACACCAAATTGATTAAAGCTTCAGAATTTTGTTCAGGTGGTTGCAATGTAACTAAAAATATATAGCCAAGAAATCCACCGACTACCGCAGTACCCATAATTCTTGCAGTCCAATCTTTGCTAAATTTGCCCCTAGCATCAGATTTGTCTTGAACTTCTAGCTTAAAAACATCTACCTCTAATTCTTTCATTTGTAATTCAAAATTTTGTTCTGCTTTTTTAAGCTCAAGCATTTGTTCGGGAGTGGCTGATTGAATGGCTTGATTGATGGCTTTTGGTTCAGGAGAACAGCCAAGAACTTGTGCCACAACAGAAGCTGCTTGCCCGCCCAATGGTCCGCCTAAAGCAGAGCCTAGTGTTGGTGCTATGGCTCCTACTACATTTTTTATTAAATTAAATTTCATAATTACCCCGCCAGTGGATTTTTTTCTTTATTAACTTTTGATTCTATTTTTTGTACATCTTTTTGTAAGTTTATGTACTGTTCTTTCAAAATAGACCAATTGTTAGTATTTTGATTAACGGCTCCCTCTAAAATATTTATTTGCTCTAACTTTTTTAATTTTTGTTCCATAACAGAAATTTGTGTTACAAGACTGTTGATATCTTCTTCATAAGAAACAGATGTTTGTGCTTCTAAATTTTCAATCCTATTAACATAGGTCGCTCCTTGATAGCCAAAACCAGCTAGCGTTGTAACAATACCTACAAGAGCTATAAGTTGAGTTGTTTTGTTTTCAAACCAATTCATATAAATCTCCTAAAGAGTTGGTTGCATGTTTTTTAAATCAGTTAAAGTTTTAATGCTTTGTCCCGCCATGCTATAAAATGCCTCAGTATTATCTGATAGTTTGTTGTTAGTATAAATGTTTTTTGGCTTATACCAAAATTCTTTTTGCGGTATGGATACAAGCCTGTAATTGTTAAAGTTTGGCAAAAAGCCCATCACCGCTATAATTGCATTCTCTGACCCATATTCACCAGTTTCTTCTTGTTTGGCTATAACTTGTTCTTGAGCCATTTGTAAGTTTTGAGCAATAATATTTTCAACCGTTGTCTCTGAATCAGACTCAACAGATGCAATAGAGGTGTCCATTTGATCTTGAGTTGTTTCTGTTGTAACGGTAGCAACTGCTACCTCCGTTGTTGTTTCTGTTTCTACTGCTGTTGAACTAAAAGAGGAGTCTGATACAGACATGCTACTCATGTCTAAAACTTGATTGGTTTGTGCGGTAGAGGATGCAAATTGATCTGAAATGCTAGGTGAGCTACTTATGCTCATGCTTGTATTAGACGAAGAAGCAAAAACATTGCCTGATGCAAGGCTACCACCAGTTGCATGTACTGAACTGCCTGAGTCAGTTCCACTGATACTATTTGTGGCTGTTGTAATTGTTGCAGAAACAATTTTTAAAGCTATTTCTCTGCTTATTGAGCTTTCACCTTTTGCATTCTCTCTTTCTGCAACCTCAAACTCTTCTTCAAATACATCTTCTTCTATAATTTCTTCTCTCTCTATTCTTTCTTCTTCAATTTCAGCCTCAGCCATGCGTTCTTCTATGGCTTCAAACACTTCTTCAACAACTTCCTCTTCAAATATTTCTTCTACAAACTCTTCTTCAGGTTCTTCTAAAATTGCAATTTCTTCTTCTCTTCTAGTTTCTTCTTCAAACCATTCTTCCAATTGGTCTATGGTTTCAAGCTCAATAAATGTTTCAGGCTCACGATAATCTTCTACTAAAAAAGTTTCTTGAAAAATAAATTCTTCTACCATAAGATCGTCTGTGGGCGTAAATATTTCTTCATCACGCAAAGGTGTGTCATGCACAGAAACAAAAGGATCGTGAAATTCCTCTTGTGGAAACATTTGCTCAAAAATTATTTCTTCTTCAAATGTAAGTTCTTGTTCTCCGTTGTTTTGTTCTTCAAACTCATAAACATACTCTTCAAACATTGGCTCTTCTTCGTATCCAAGCTGTTCTTCTTCCTCGTATCCGTAGTTAAACTGGTCTTCTTGAAAATACGCAACATCATTTTCTTGACTGTAACCTTGGCAGAAAGGACCGTACTGTGGATCAAGGTTGCACTGTAAATCATCATATGCATCCCAATAATATGGACATGACTCAGAATATAGTTGGTCAATGTTACATTGTTGAGTTTGGTAAGCATCGGCATAGCCTGAGCAACTGGTATCATTTAAGGGGTTGCTACAATCAGCCGCCTCTCCTACAAAAATAGAACCGCCATTTTCTAGCGTTTGATTCTCGCCTATATTGTTCCAATCTTGATTAACACAGGTTGTTGAGTTAATAATTCCTGTATTACATTCATCGTGAAAGTAATAAGTTTCCAATTCTTTTTCGTTGCCCTGTATGCCTATAAAAACATCGTGATCTTGAATATCTAATTGCCCATAGATAGCTTCATAAGTGTTATTGGGGTACAACCAAAGCTCGAAAGTGTTTTTAGAATCTCTATAGTATTCCCACATTTCATACCAACCAAAGATAATTTTATCATCAAAACTTTTGGCTAACATCGAAGAGTTCTCACCCATAATAAGGTCAGTCCAAAAAGGATACATCGTATAGTTAGTGTTGGGAGATGGGCTAGGGTTGTATTGCGTGCAGTTCTTTTCCCATGTGTCGACTGTTGATAATGATCCTAAAATTAAACAACCATTACTAGCCATGTAACCTTGGTTAAAAGTTTCGCCAAAAAAATTAAAGTCAAAGCCAAAGTTAAACACTTGAGATGTGCCGTCATCACTGGCTGACATATCAGTGGCGTTATCTAACCGCAAATCCCAAAGTTGATTGTTGGATGTAACTGTAGTGGTTACTTGACTAAAAAGACTAACGCTTAAGAGACACGCTACTGCGTAGCATAAAATTCTTTTTTGCATTGTTTGCTTGTTTTGGTTTTTCTTGTATAAGTTTTTTTAACTAAGCCCACAACATCTTTATTAATTTTATCTCTGTTCGGGTTTCTATCATGTGTGCATTGCTGTATAAAAAGTTTTTCTTGTTCTTTGGCATCGGGTCTTTTGGACTTATTTTCAGCCCAAGCCATAGTTGCTTCTGCACCTATTTTACCTTGGTAAGGGCAAGGAGTACCTGCCATTTCCATGGCTTTAAATACTCTTGGGTCTTGACAAAGTATAGACACTGAAGCGACTTTCATACCAGTATCATACAAATACTTTGAAAGTTTTAAGCGTTCACAGTTCTCGTCAGTCACAGTTGCTCCTGTAGAGAACCCAAATACTTGCCCTTGAAAAGCTCCTGACCTACCAACGGTACATAGGTCTTGAGAATAACTCATAATGCTAGGTGCTATCGCAGAGGCAGGGGGTGCCTTGCTCTTAACATTTTGGTTTATTGTTTGTGTCGAATTGGATTCGTTAATGTTTCGGTTCGTATTATCAGACCTAGAATTGTTTTCGTTTACATTTCTATTGTCGGTTGTGACATTTGAGTCAGAGGTCGATTGATTTATGTTGGTGTTTTGATTTGTGTTATTACTGGTCGAAGTTGAATTATTTGTGTTCGTAACATTTTGATTTACGGTTGAATTTACCGTGGAATTCGATGTTGAATTAGAAGTATTAACATTGTTGTTTGTATTAACATTGTTTGAGGTCGAAGTATTTACATTTGTGTTTGCGTTGGTCGACACATTTGTGTTTGAGTTTGTATTGGTTGAAACATTGGTATTGGTCGATACATTGGTATTAGAATTCGTATTGGTGTTCGTGTTGGTGTTTTGATTGGTGTTGGTGTTCGTATTGGTATTTGTGGTTGTGGTTGTATTAACCGTATCCAAACTATTGTTTTCGCAATACTGAGTACCGTTGACACAAGCCGTGCCTGATTGTTGGCTTGACTGTGCGTTTGCATTAACAGAAAAGCCAATAACAAGGGTTACCAAAAAGCCTATAGCAGACCAAATGATTAATTTATCGTGTTGTTTTTGCCCGTTCATTGTTAGAAAAATATAGCATAAAAAATTTTTTTACCTAAGAATAATGCATTACTAATTAAATTTATTTTTATATAAGTGTTGACTTGAACACTTTATTGGTGTAAGATTAAGGATAGGTAAAGAAAAAGGTTCTTTATCATTTAACTTCATAATGGAGAATCACTATGAAAACCACACTACAAAAGTGTTACGAAAAAATGACTATGATCAAACACAATTCTGATCAACTGCGGTTGATGGCAGGAAAGTTTGATAATGGTGAGCCTGCTGTAATCTTGGTAATTGATCAAGATGGCGGTGGAACCAATGTTACGCCTGTAGCGATTATGCTTGACCAAGGTAAAATCGATACCCTAAATCCTGACTGGATATATTCCAAAAAGATTTACAAGGTAATTGAAGATGCAACTCGCATTGACAAGAGAACCAAGGTTGGTGACTTTGCAGGTCAGTTCATCATGATTGATGAGTTGTTTGACAAGGCTGACTTTTAATAGCTAGCCACTTTTGATAAGCCCCTCTTTATGAGGGGTTTTTTATTTCTTGATACACGCCAAGCTCAAGAAGTTTTTGTTTGTTGATTTCATGCTCTGCCTCAACATCATTTTTGCTTTGCCCAAAATATCGAACAGCCAAGTGTTTTCTTACTAGCTCTTCGTTAATGTTAATTGAGTCTACAAGTATCTCGCCTAAGACACGACCATATTTACCTTTGGAATCTTTTAATTTGGTTCTAACAATAATCTCATTGCCGTTAGCTATTGCATTTTCAACAAAAACTTTAGCTAGTTTGCCTCTAGCTTTTTCGTCTTTGTTTCTTGTGCGACACTCAGGCGTGTCAATCCCATAAAGGCGTACACGACACTTGTGATAGATATTAAAACCAAGAGAAATATTAAGGTCAGAAGTATCTCCGTCAACCACCTTAATGACTTCGCAAGCATACTCGTACATTATTTTTTCTTACGGGGTCGACCTCTTTTTTTTGGAACTTGAGTGTAAGCCTCGTTTATGTCAGGGGTATTGGGATCGTCAGCAACATATCTGCCTTTTTTGTTTCTAGCTCTAACGGTTTCCATTTCTTCTTTAAGAGGGTTGGGTAGTTCTGCCGAGCTAAGAGGCGTAAAAAAATGTACTACTTTTTTCCACCAAGACATGTTACTTCTTAAATTTAGATGTAACTTTATTCCAAAGCTCAGGTTTGAATCTTTTTACAGACCAAGCCAAAACTACTGCTACTATTATTAATGGTATTAATATATCCATATTAAGCTCCTTTAAAATATGCGGGCAATCCAATCATAGGTCTACCGTCATACTTGTTGCTTTCGGCATTTTTGCCACTAGCATCATTATAATGCAAAAACACCTGTCCGCAATCTTTACCTTTAAATGGTTCACGCCAATGCTCTAAATCGCATCCACGATACATCAGCATATCACCTGCTTCAAGCTTAACTTCTATTCCTTTTTTACCCTCTTCGCCTGATGGCTCTAAAAATATTGACCAATCATCACCACCTAAATTCATAGTAGTAGATATCTCGCAAGAGTATCTATCTTTATGTCTTTTTAACTCATCACCTTTTTTATAGATTCTTGCATATGAATAAGTTTCAGTTAGCTTTACGCCTGATTCTTTTTCCATAATAGGTTTAACTTTTTGCAATAAAGTTTCCATAACGATATCTGAGTAATGTGAATAAGTTTCAGGTATTTGTTGATCGTTCCAAACTCCAAAGTATTCAGTAAATTGTGAAATATATTTTTCATCAAACAAATGTCTTGCTACTGCTCTTTTATTTAAAAAGTATTGATAACAAAAATCTGCTAACTCTGTTGATATAGCACTTTTAATGACTTGGTATTTATTTTTCTTAAAGCTCATTGCCACTCTCCTGGTCCTGGTGGTTCACTAAACCATGCCATAACTAGTCCGCATGATAATAATATAAATAGTAAATCAATTAAAAAATTAATCATCTGAATGGATATCCTAAATTCCAACACACTAAGGAGTGTCGTATTCCCTTGGTTACTGGTTTGACTCTATGCCAAACAAAAGATGGAAAGATAATCACGCTACCTTTCTTTCTAATTTCTTCACATATTCTTGGCTGTGAGCCTTCGTCTGTGTTTCTAAAATCAAACTCTAAATCTCCGCCTTCATATTCATCAGGGTCGGTTAAAGATACAGTCATGCTAAGTTTTCTTAACTTGTTATGCACATTTTGATTTTCAGGTTTGTTATAAGGCTCTTCGTATGAATCGCAATGCCAATCGTAAAATTGACCTTTCTTATATTCAGTAAATTGACAAGACTCTGACCAATCCCATTCAAAATTCCACTCAGCGTTAGCATTTGCTTGATGGATGTAAGGTTGTATTTCTTTATATATCCATCTGTCATTCATCCATACAACATCAGATTTTCTTTTCTTTTGAATGTTTTTAAGTTCTAGTTTAGTTAAGTTATCTTTATTAGCGTTGCCTGTAAGAGCCATTTGTTTATCTTGCTCTTTACCATAACGAACTATGTCATCACATATTCTTTCAGGTATGGCTGATTGAAAGTACCAGTAATAGTATTTTAGATTCATCTTCTCTCTCTTAAGAGATCAGTATAGTTTAGATGTGGTTTAAAAGAAAGGTTGGTTAGTTTGTCCAATCTCCAGCTTTGACCTGTCTAAAGACTGTTCGCATATCCCAGCAACTTGATGCACTATCAACTGCTCCTACTGGATCATTAATAGCTACAAATCCTGAGCCGCCGCCCCCGCCTCCAGTATAGTCTGTGTAGTTGGCTCCACCACCTCCACCACCGCCACGATTGACTGTACCTGATGTAGCATCTGCCGCCTCTGTACCTGATCCTGCTCCTGTTCCGCCTGTGCCTCCACTTCCACCTGGACCACCAGCTATGTTTTGACCTCCAGGTCCACCGCCACCCCCATCTGCATAATTTACTGGTGAGCCTGTAATGCTTGATGCAACACCATTGCCTCCAGTACCACCTGTTCCTTGTGTGCTTGGGTTACCACCTGTTGCTCGTAATCCTACACTACCTGCACCACCTCCACCACCACCAGCGTTTCCGCCTGTAGGGGGTTGTTTGTCTTGACAGCCAAACCCTTGACCAGAAGTACCACTAGTAGCAGCCTCAGCTGGGTCACCACCAGAGTGTCCGCCACCACAACCTCCAGGTTGTCCGACTGGAGTTACACCAGGATTTCCTGCGACATAGGCAAAACGACTTCCTCCACCTCCTCCACCTAAAGAAACAATCGGTCCAAAGTTTGAATTACTACCTGTTGAATAAGCTCCTCGAGGTCCTGCTGTTGCTCCGCCTCCTCCTACGACTACAGGAATATCTGAACCTGCGGTAATAGTTAAAGCTGATTCTGCACTAGCTCCACCCCCTGATGTAGCACCTGGAACTGAAGTTCTAAAACCTCCTGCTCCACCGCCACCTCCAACACTACCACCACCTGCTCCGCCACCTACTACTAAATAAGTAACTGAGGTTGTTCTTGATGGTGCTGTATATGTTGTACTAGCTGTAAAGGTTGTTACTTTTGCTCCAAAAGTTACTGTTTGTGTTGCTCCGATTAATCTAGGCATTTGTCCATGTCCCTGCTTTCACATTGTCATAAAGTGCGTTCATATCCCATATTCCTGAGGCTATTGTAGGTCCTGCGGCTTCTTTGATTATAACTACACCTGAACCACCAGCTGTACCAGGAGTACTAGCACCTGCACCGCCTCCGCCTCCGCCAGTGTTTGCAGTTCCTGCTGAACCACCATTACCTGCTCCGCCACCACCTGAGCCACCATCTCCAGCAGCAGCACTAATATCGCCACCACCGCCACCTCCGCCACCTCTAGTGACAGATGAACCTGTGATTGATGAGGCTGTACCTGCTCCACCATGACCACCTTCTTTGTAGTTAGTTCCATCTAATGCCCTATTATTGCCACCGACAGCACCAGCTCCTCCGCCACCGCCACCGCCACCAAGGGCGTTAGCTCCACCGCCACCACGATTTCCGCCAGTATTGCCTTGTGGTGGACTTACAGGGGGTGTGTTTCCAGCAGCACCACCTGCTCCATTTGCAGTATTACTCCTACCACCAACACCACCACCAGAACCACCAGCAACAGCAGAGTTACTATTAAACCCACCTCCGCCTCCGCCTCCAGCAGAAGTTATTGTTGATGGTGTTCCTAAAATTGAATTTGAACCACTGGTCCCTTCTCCTTGTGGACCGCCACCAGCGGCACCACCTGCACCTACAGTTATTGGATAGCCTGTTGATGCTGAGACAGAAAGACCAGTAGCAGTTCTATATCCACCTGCTCCTCCTCCGCCTCCAACTGTTTGACCACCACCTGCACCGCCTGCAATAACTAAGTATTCAATTTCGCTTGTATAAGAAGCAGTAGTTAAAGTTCCGCTAGAATTAAATGTAGTTATAGTTTCAGGTTGTAAAACTGGGGGGTTATCGACACCTACTATTCCGCCATTAGAACTAGCCATATTTAGACCTCATTCCATTGCAGATTAGTAGCATCCCATTCGTAATTGGTTGTAACTATTGGATCACCAGTGTAGGTTTCTCCTAGCCATTTTTGATTATCTTCATCCCAAGAAATTATTACTAGGTTAGAATCTATTTCTGTAACTGTTGGGTAAGTAACTGGTGCTTCCCAATCATCATTAGAGTCTAATGACCAAGAGGGATATGGTTGTGGCAAGATAAATTTATCTTTACTTGCATCATAAGTAACACCAATACCTGCGTATTGTTTTCTAAAATTATTGTTGTATGAAGTTTGTTTCCAAGCAGTTCCATCTTCTGAGTGTGGAACTATAGATGCTACAAATGTTTCTGCTTGTGCAGATTCATCTCCACCGTTAGCATCTACATCATCGTTAGATATTACTACTACTCGTAATACTTCGTTGCTTGAATTAAGTTCTGCAAAATGAGCCATATTTGTACTCCTTAAGCGTCATCTAGTTCTTCGTAGTTAATGGTGTAAGTTAAGTCGCCATTAGCACTTGCACCACCCTCTAAGATATCTCCTTCTTCAAGATAGATGCCTGAGTTCTTGTCAATAAGAACCAAAGTAGCATCTGCTGGAACAGAGATAGTCGAAGCAAATAAAACTACTGAACTACCACTTTTAATGATTCCCATTGTTACATCAGCAGCACTACTGCCATCAATGTTTGCAACAATAATACTATTAATTTTTATTAGCTTGTTACTTGCACAAGTTAATAAATCGGTTGTTACTGTAGTTGTTAAAGCTCCGTTTATACTGTTAGCGTATATCGAAGTTACATTTACTAAATTTGGATTTGCCATAATATTGTCCTAATTTTATCCGAAAACCAAAGCCATTGCTATAGCTTTTCCTGTTGTTGCTACACCTGATCCACCTATATTAAGAGAAGATGCGACATTTAAATCTGTAAAAGCGTCTATCATAGCGCCGCCTGCTCCAGCTCCATCAGAATAAATTACAGATGTCATTCCAGTTGGAATGGTAACTGTAGCTCCTGAGCCTTGTTTAATAATAATACTTTGAGAACCGCTAGTAGCATTTTCTATAATCCATACCTTTGAAACTGTATTTGGTCCAATCGTAATAGTACAAGTTGAGTCTAAAGTTCCAGTATATTTTAAGAACATAGCTCGTCCAGCGTCTGCTGAACCGTCTGCTATTGTTGTTGTATGAGTATCTGCGTTAGTTGTTATAGCTTCTGTTCCGTAGCCAAAAGCATCACCAATTAATTCCAAATTAGTGTTAGTAGAATCACCCCAAGTTCCTGACTCATCACCTGTAGCGATTTCCTTGAGCCTTAAATCATTTACATAAGTTGCCATCTTTTACCTCTGAGCATTTATTATGCCATGTTAAATTGTTTATTGTATATTAAATTAAGCTGCAATTTCAGTCCAATTTGGATTTTGCGAGTCATCAATTACTTCCCAAATATTAAATGTGCCAACCTGTCCTGTGGCTGATACGCCTGTTATTGTAAAATTACATGCTGCATTTACCGTTGGATTAACAAACGGATCAGATGATCGCAAGGCATTAAAGATAGGAACTTGAAAATTATTGTTTGTAATAGTTGTTGTTGTTCCTAAAGCACTTGTTCCTGCTACACCTGTTGTAATAATAATGGTTGCTTCTGCATCAACCAATACTGAAACATTGCCTAAAGTAGCAACTAATGAATTAGGTATAGAAACAACAGCTTGAGCTTCAGGAGTTACTGTACCTAGAGCAGAAGTTCCAACCTGACTGGCTGGAGTTATATTTGCTTTACCAGTTACGCTGGCTATTGTGCCTAATGCTGAAGTGCTTGATAAACCTGATGGAGTAGCGTTAGCATCTGCGTTGATTGTGACTGAAACTGCACCTAGTGTGGCTGTTATACCGCCAACTGTTGCTACAGCTTGACCGTTAACACCGACACCATTGACGGCACCTGTTGCTTCTACGCCTGTTGGTTCAACAGGTATAGAGCCTTCGCCCCAACCAAGTTGACCCCAAGTGCCTCGACCCCAACCGTTTAAATTAGCCATTAAGCTTAAACTTTAAGTCGTATATGGCTTTGTCGATTCCGCCTCCGCCTGCACGCATTTCAGGCATAAATCCGCCTTGAAAAGGTAGCTGTGGTCTGCCAAAAGATTGCATTTGTGGTTGTTGCCTTGCAAAAGGATTTGGCTTGCTTGCAACTGCCTGAAACTGATCTATGGTTGATTGAGGCAGTATGTCATTTATTTTTTGAAAAGGATTTTGCGTAACATTGGCACTAACCGATGTTGGTATGTTTTGCATTGCCATTTGTATTTCTTCTCTTGTTGGCATTTGAGTCATAGGTGGCAAGTCTTTAATTGCTTGCAACTGATCTTGATAACTTACTGGCTCAGGAAAAGTCATGTTGGCTTCTTCCATTTTTTGCCTAATTTGTTCTATGTCAGGAATTTGCGGTATGTTCATTTTTGGTAACTTAGCCAAATAATCAATGCTCGCTTGTATGTCTTGTGATGGTGCTTGTGTGGTACGCTTTATAAGTTTATCTGACATATCAGGTCCAGCCATACCCATGTTGTCATCATAAATTTCTACTGACCCTGTTGGACCCCTGTGAATTACTCTTCTTGGTGGGACTGGTGGCAATTTTTGTGGTTCGCCTACCATTCTGTTTTGTATTTCAGGTGGTGCTTGAAAAGAGTCTCTTTTGAGGGCATCACTTAGGCTAGCCAAACTACCTTGAAAAGGATTATCTACTGTTAAATCTCTGCCATAAGTTTTTTTATAAAAATCTGCAAAAGTTCCTGAACGGTCATCAAGTTTAAAAACTTGTCCTGTTACTGGGTCTGTATAATTCTTGGGTCTATAGTCTGCGGTTTGCATCATTCCTTTTGCATCGTAGGCAGCTTTTTCTGGTGAGTTTCTCCATGAGGAGAAGACATCTTGTTCATCCATCATGGATGGCTCATCCGCCATAACTGGTGCTTGCTCTGTTGGAGCTTGCTCTGTTGGAGCTTGCATGCCTTCAATTTGTGCTTTCAAAGATGCAATCTCATCCATTAAAGATTGATATCTATCATCAACTTGAGGTGTGAGTTGTGGTCTTGGTGCCATTGGCATGGCTTCCATTTCGCCTAAGCTTCTTTGTTGAGGCATCATCATGGGTTGTCGCATCATAACTGGTGCTTGTGCCTGTGGTTCTTCACCACGAATGCGTGCTTCCATTGCTGAATAGTCATCAGGATCGATGCCTAGGTATGTTTTTAAATAGTCTACTGCCATTATATTTCTCGTCTGTTGCCTTGGATGGGTTTGTCCATGGATTTAACCTTATTAACTATACCACCTTTGTACATGACATTCACGCCTTCGGTCAAGATAGCTTTTCGCATTTCAGGAGTGATGTCGATGGTCGTGGCTTTGTGTTTAAGGGGTACCACATTCATTTGTTCTATCTGTGGGTCGTTTGGATCAAGTTGTTTTATTAAATCGTAATAATTGTATAACTCGTTTGGCTCTAAATTTGTTTTATAAGGCTCGTATATTATTTCATTTAAAAAAGTTTTTCTTTCTTTGCCACCTTTATCAAATTTTTTGGCAACCTTTTCAGCTTGTTGAGGAATTTTACTACCATACAAGTCTAAATATTTTTTACCACTGCCTTCTTTTATGTTGAGTTCATAAATTTGACCGTCATCGACAGATGATGGAATGTTGCCTGCCTTTATATCAGCCATAATTTGTTTCTTTACATCGCCCAATGGCATATTTAGTTCTTTTAAAAGATCATCAATATTCTTGCCACGAATCGGCATGGCTCCAACTTGTTTGTCAGGGTTTTGCTTGATCATTTCTAATAACTGTTCAGGGCTTTTGTACACATCCTCATCTTGTAAGTTGCCTAAGCCTTTTTTAGTTAAAATAAAGTCGCCTTCGGTGTTTTGCTCTGCCCAGCGAGACTTTGTGACCAGTTCGATATCATTTTTTTCAGTTGGGTGATCTGCAAACCATGCTTCTTTGTTTGGATAGTTTTTTGTGAAAACCTTTCTTTCAGGGTCTGAATCAAATGCTCCATAGTTTTTTATATCATCATACCTAGTCTGTAGGTTTTTGTCTAAGTCTGCTTTGAATTGATTTGATTTTTCATATTCCTCTATGCTTGGAACTCTTTGTAAGCCAATGTCTGTAATAAAATTTAATGTTTTTTGGTTTCTGTTTATTTGGGTGGGAGCATTGGTAAATGCAACCCTGTCATAATCACCTTCAGCCGCTAATTTATAAATATCTTTAATTGCTAACTCTACCCAGTCAGTGCCTTTGTATGGAAAATCAGGTATGGTGCCTGCATCATTAATCGGTTTCAACGCTTCTTCTATTTTGTCTAATTGTTGGCGGTTAAAGTTTTTTGCAAAATGATATGCATTTGAATTTTGCCAATCAATTGATAGAGGATCAAAAATACCATCTACTTCGGCTTCTTTGATTAATCTTTGCACAGCAGGAATAAGACGGACATTTATAATATCTGTCATACCATCTTTGTCGATATATTCTAGTTGAGGAGTGCCATCTTCAAGTAAATAGGTTTTCATAGCAAAGTCATCATTGCTAATATTTTTTAGCTTTTCGTTTGAGTTTTTAATGTCTTCGCTGTTAAATTCATAATTGTTTTTTTGTTTTGAGCTTCTTGCTGTGTCATGCAAATCAGATTGTATTTCTTCTACAAATAGAACTTTCTTGCCATCTACATCGGTTCGATCAGTGGTGCGATAGTGTAAAAATTCATCGCCTCCACCGTAGTGTTTGTAACCCTTATTTGAAGAATATCTTGTTGGGGTTTTTGGATTATCTAAATGCAAGGTAAACTCACGGTAGTTTTCTGCTCCACCCATGGGGAGTCGATAACCACTGTAATCTTGATACTCTGTTTTTAGAGTTGCATTACCTTCAATTACATCGAATGGTAATTCATCTTTAAGGGGTTCTTCGCTTGAGGTGCTTTCATAAGCACTTGCACCTATGTCACCATCATTTCTTGCAATTTCATTGGCTCGTATTCTTGCCTCATCCATAGAGAGAGCATCCTCTACTATTTCTCCATCCACTATAAGTGTGTAGCCATCTGAATCGTTGCCAGTGACTACATAGTTTTGTGTTAAAGCGTTGGGTTGTTCGTTATTTCCTTCATATAGGTCTCCAACAAATCTTTGCTCTTGATAGCCTTCTGCAACATCAACGCCAACTCTTTGTTGAGACATAATATCTAAACTACGCTTAATCGCATCTTGCGAGTTTTCGTCTACTACGGTGGGTATGATTTTGTTGCCTTGATCTAAAACACTTTCAATGTAATTCATGGCTTCACCATAACCCTGAAATCCGTCACCTCGCTCTGCTTTATTTTGTAAGTCGTATCTGTATATTGGCTGACCTTCAGTGCCGTCAGGTCCAATTACCCTAAATAAGGGAAATTCCTCTGTTGGCTGTATAAAGACTTCTTGTTGTCTTATCGGCTCAGAACGAATAATATCGAGCAAGCCTGTTTGCATGTCTTGGGTAAAATCGGCTTTAGAAATCTCACCGCTTGGTGGCATAATTTGTTCTATTTCGGTGCCAAGGTTTTGTAACTCTTCCAAATCA
>Ga0208303_1000527_pt1 | contig 15732 bp, 13 predicted proteins | sample CB_VirMetaG_2_FD_184537 | JGI IMG/M metagenome (GOLD analysis project Ga0208303, IMG submission 184537) | Freshwater to marine saline gradient viral communities from Chesapeake Bay - CB_1504_2 Viral MetaG (SPAdes) (version 4) | ecosystem: Environmental > Aquatic > Marine > Coastal | place: USA... | reverse complement strand
GTTTCTGGTATTGTGTTGAGGTAACCAGTATATCTGCAAAACTCTTAATTGTATATTGATTCATAAAACTGCACTACATATGATATGTTAGGTAACGAAAATAGTATAATTATATTAGTTTTAAGTGTACTAACATATTAATAAATACTATTTCAGTATTAAATTAGTTAACTAATTAATATTAATCTTTTTTAATTTATAATCTCTTTCTGTGAGTTAATTAATAGTTGTTTTGATTGGATTTAATAGTTAGATTCTATTAGTTTTGATTATTCAACTTTTTTCTAATTGATAACAATCTTTTTTAATTTATAATATCGTTACGTGAGATAATTAATAGTTAATTTGTATTAATTACTACTTTATAAGCTATTTAAATAAGCATTCGAAACTCAATAAAATATATCAAAAAATTAAAGAATACTCAGGAACTACAAAACAAAGAAAGCAAAAGGAGTATAATACAAACAAAATGAAGGTGGCTTAAATATTAGTAAAATGGGTAAGTGATTTTTAAGGTAAAAACACCCTTTTGTAAACCCAATGATAGTAGGGGTTTGTAAATTAGTAAAATGGCTAATCCCTATTAGTTATATATAATAAAAGCAAAATTTATTTTTATGAAATAAGAATACTTACTACACAAATATTAAAATAACAAAAAGTAAAATTTAGCCACATATAAAAGCAAATTAAGAATGTTTTCTACGTTATATACAAACAACAGCGCTAAAGGCAGGTTGTCTAAGAAAAGTAGTTTAAAATAGATATGAATACAACAGGAAATAAGTATGGAGGACGAACAAAAGGTACTCCTAATAAATTAACAAGTAAGATTAAAGATAAACTTTCAAGTATAATAAGTGAAGCTATAGATTCATTGGATTTAGATGATATAACTAAAGCTGAAAGACTAAAACTGATACAACTTGGATTGCCTTACATAGTTACTAAACCACAAATAGAAGAACCTATGCAGGAACAGCAGATGTTTCAAATAGAGATTATAGATAGTTTAGGTAAAAATTAGTTCCTACAAAACCATAAACATATAGTATTTCTTCAATTCAGTTATTTCTAAACCTCGTAAATACACCCAATTCTTATGTAAATATTTGAGGTGTGGGAATGTTGTTTTATAAATTAAAATGGTCTCAATTAATCTCTAGTTGAAAGTCTATTAAATATATTATTAATTTTATAATGCTTTATTGGCAGGTGTATTAGCTTCGTTTTATTATATTTGGTTCATAGATTATGTATTGCTCTAGTAAAAGAGAAATATTAAAAAAAAATATGCTAAATAAATGTTTGAACAAAGCTTTAAAAATATAGACGACATATTACATAAAGATGCAGGATGCGGAAGTGAATTAGATTATGTAGAACAAACCTCTTGGGTGTTGTTTTTGAAATACTTGGACGATTTAGAAAAGGACAAAGAAAATGCTGCCTTACTTTCTGGAGAGGAATATACAAGACTTATAGAACCAACATACCAATGGACAACTTGGGCTGCTCCTAAATTAGCGGATGGTAAGATAGACCACAATGCACAGACAGGAGATGATTTATTAGACTTCGTTAACAACGAACTCTTTCCATATCTCAAAAAATTTAAAGCAAACGCAACAAGTGCTGACACCATTGAATATAAAATTGGTGAAATATTTAGTGAGCTAAAGAATCGCATACAGTCTGGTTATAATTTACGTGAAGTAGTTGCCTTGATTGATGAGCTACGTTTCCTTACTCACGCAGACCAACTCGAAATGAGCCACCTGTATGAAGGGAAAATAAAAAATATGGGTAATGCAGGGCGTAATGGTGGAGAATACTACACACCTCGTCCTTTAATTAAAACTATTGTAAAAGTAGTTGACCCACAAATAGGAGAAACAGTTTATGATGGTGCAGTAGGTTCAGCAGGGTTCTTGGTAGAGGCTTTTGATTATATGAGAAATATCAAAAAACTATCTACACAAGACATAGAAACACTTCAAAAGAAAACCTTTTACGGTAAAGAGAAAAAATCACTTGCCTACATTATTGGTATTATGAATATGATATTGCACGGAGTAGAAGCTCCCAATATTGTTCACACCAATACATTGGCGGAAAACCTTGCTGACATTCAAGAAAAAGACCGTTACAATGTAGTATTGGCAAACCCACCATTTGGTGGTAAAGAACGAGCAGAAGTGCAAGAGAATTTCCCGATTAAAACAGGGGAAACAGCTTCCTTGTTTTTACAGCATTTTATAAAAATATTAAAAGCAGGTGGTAAAGCAGGTATAGTAATTAAAAATACTTTTTTAAGCAATACCGATAATGCTTCTGTTGCCATACGTAAAGAATTATTAGAAAACTGTAACCTACATACCGTATTAGATTTACCAGGCGGAACATTTACAGGTGCTGGTGTAAAAACAGTAGTATTATTTTTCACCAAAGGAGAACCTACTAAAAAAGTATGGTTTTACCAACTCAATCTTGACCGTAACTTAGGTAAGACCAACCCGCTAAACGAAAAAGATTTAGCCGAATTTGTAACACTACAAAAAACAAAAGCCGAAAGTGAAAATTCTTGGAATGTACGTTTAAGTGATTTAGACCAAACCACCTTTGACCTATCTGCTAAAAACCCAAATACACCAGAAGAAGCACCTTTACGCCAACCCAATGAGATTTTAGAAGCATTGGCAACTTTAGATAAAGAAAGTGCAGAAATTATGAAAACCATTCACAATTTAATCGAAAATTAATATGAGTGAAGTTTGGGAAACAAAAGAGATGGTTGATATTTGTGACTTAATTACCTGTGGTGTTGCTAAAAAACCTGAGTATGTTGATGATGGGATACCTTTTCTATCTGCAAAAAACATAAAAAAAGGGCAAGTAATATGGAATAACCATAAATATATTTCAGAAAAGATGCATTCTGAATTAACCAAAAATAATAAGCCTTTAAAGGGAGACATTTTATACACTCGAGTTGGTAGTTTTGGTGAAGCAGCAGTAGTTGAAGAAGATGTTGAGTTTAGTGTCTTTGTTAGTTTGACATTGATAAAACCAAAACCAACTTATGTAGATAAATATTTTTTGAAGTACTTTTTAAATTCAGATGATGTAAAAAAAATTGCAAAAAATAGTATTAGTGGCTCAGGCGTGGGTAATCTAAATGTTGGAACAGTAAGAAAATTTAGAATACCATTGCCACCTCTACCCCAACAAAAACAAATAGTAGCCATTTTAGACAAAGCCTTTGCAGCCATAGATACCGCAAAAGCAAATGCAGAGCAAAACCTACAAAACGCAAAAGAACTTTTTGAGAGTTATTTGCAGAATGTCTTTGAAAATAAAAATAAGGATTGGGAAGTGAAAAAATTAGGAGAGGTTGCAGAAGTAACATATGGCTTTACTGATAAATCTAGCGAAGAGGGAGATTACAGATATGTAAGAATAACAGATATTGATAATAATGGAGAGCTTGAAAAATCAAATAAAAAATATTTGAAATCATCAGAAGAAGGTTTGAAGTTTCTATTGAAGGACAATGATATTGTAATGGCGAGAACTGGAGCCACTTTTGCAAAATTACTACTGTATAAAGAATTAGAGCCTTCAATATTTGCATCATATTTAATAAGAATAGACTTTTTTGAAGATATTGAAAATGAATTTTATTGGTATTTTTCTAAATCAAGAGGTTATTGGGAACAGGCTAATAATTTATCTTCTGGTGCCGCACAGCCTCATTTTAATGGTAAAGCATTAAAGGAAATGATATTTTCATATCCTAAATCTATAAAAAAACAAAAAATATTAATATCTGAGTTTAAAATCTTACAAAATGAAACCAAAAAACTTGAAACCATTTACACTCAAAAAATAGCTGATTTAGAAGAAATGAAAAAGAGTGTTTTGCAAAAAGCATTTTCTGGTCAACTCAACACCATAAACTAATACTATGAATGAAGCGGAAACTAGAGCAGAATTAATAGACCCAAAGCTGGCAGCAGCAGGTTGGGGTGTAGTTGAAGGTTCTAAAATATTAAGAGAACGCAACTGCCAAATTACCGCTGGTCGAATTCAAGCAGGTGGCAAACGTGCCAAACCGCTTATTGCAGATTATATTTTAGTTTATAAAGGCATTAAACTGGCTGTTGTTGAAGCAAAATCAAGAAATTTAGAAGTTGGTGAAGGTGTTGCACAAGCCAAATTGTATGCAGATAAATTAACTTTAGATACTACCTACGCTACCAACGGAGATGCCATTTATCAAATCTGTATGCAAACAGGTACAGAAGGTATAGTAGACCGTTATTTAACACCAAAAGAATTATGGATAAAATCATATCCTACAAAAGCAAGTACAGAAATTACAGAACTATGGAGAGATAAATTTTCTAGTATTCCATTTGAAGATAAATCGGGTACTTGGCAACCACGCTATTACCAAGAAATAGCCATTAAAAGAACTTTAGAGAGCATTGCTCAAGGTAAAGACCGTATTCTATTAACACTTGCCACAGGTACAGGAAAAACAGCCATTGCTTTTCAAATTGCTTGGAAGTTATTTCATACCCGTTGGAATCTAACTGCCAATAATCAATATCAAAAACGTCAACCAAGAATTTTATTTTTAGCCGACAGAAACATATTAGCCAACCAAGCATTCAATTCCTTTTCAGCATTTGAAGAAGATGCTTTAGTTCGTATCAAGCCCAAAGAGATTAAGAAAAGAGGAAAAGTACCTACCAACGGTAGCATATTCTTTACTATTTTCCAATCATTAATGGCAAATGATAACACCGCAGAGGTAGAAGAAATAGAAGAAGAAAACACTACGGATTATGATATGTCTGCTGCGTATTACAATCAGTACCCAAAAGATTATTTCGATTTAATTATTATAGATGAGTGTCATAGAGGTGGTGCAAATAATGAAGGAAATTGGAGAGGTATTTTAGACTACTTCTCTCCGGCTGTTCAGATAGGTTTAACAGCAACACCAAAACGAAAAGACAATGTAGATACCTACAAATACTTTGGTGACCCTGTTTATATTTATTCACTAAAAGAAGGTATCAATGATGGCTTCTTAACACCTTTTAAGGTAAAACGAATCAATACCACCATTGACGATTATATCTACACAGATGATGATACTGTTGTAGAAGGAGAAATTGAGGAAGGGAAATTGTATGAGGAAAAGGATTTTAATCGAAAAATTGTAATTCCAGCAAGGGAACGATATCGCGTTAAAGCATTTATGGATGATGCCAACGAAAATGAAAAAACAATCATTTTTTGTGCTACACAAGCACACGCAGCTATGGTGCGAGATATGGTGAATCAATATAAAAAAATCAGTAAAAACACAGAGTATTGTGTTCGTGTAACTGCTAATGATGGCGAGATAGGAGAAAATGCATTAAAGCAATTTCAAGACAACGAAAAGAGCATTCCAACTATTTTAACCACATCTCAAAAACTATCTACAGGAGTAGATGCTCGTAATGTGAGAAACATTGTATTGATGCGACCTGTAAATCAGATTATAGAATTTAAACAAATTGTGGGGAGAGGAACTAGAACCTTTGACGGCAAAGATTACTTTACAATCTACGATTTTGTAGATGCTCACCAACGTTTCCTTGACCCTGAATGGGATGGAGAACCAGAAGACCCAGTTGTTTGTGGTAGATGTAATGAAGACCCTTGCGTTTGTGAAAAAGGAGAACCAAAACCTTGTGCTATTTGCGGAGAACAACCTTGTGTTTGTGAAGTAGAACCACCAACCGAATGCCCTATTTGTGGCAACCTACCTTGTACTTGCAATAAAAAAGTGAAAATTAAATTAAAAAACGGTAAAGAATTATCTATTCAACATACCACTCAAACAATGTTTTGGGACACTGGCGGAAAACCAATTTCTTCAGAAGAGTTTTTAAATAATCTGTTTGGAGAGTTACCAAATTTATTTAAAAGTGAAGCTGAATTACGAGAATTATGGAGTAACCCTTCAACAAGAAGAACGTTACTTGAAAAATTAGAAACAGCAGGTTACGGAACAGAAGAGTTAAATGCATTGCGTAAATTGGTAGATGCTGAAAATAGCGACTTGTTTGATGTTTTAGAATATGTGTTCAATAGTGAAGTAAAGCCAATTACAAGAGCTGAACGAGTTGCAGCAGCAGAAGCTACTATTTTCACGTTAATGAATGCAAAACAGAAAGAATTTATTGAATTTGTGCTAAGCAAGTATGTTGAAACTGGTGTGGGAGAATTAGACCAAACCAAACTACCTGTGCTGCTGTCAAGTATGTTTCAATCGCAACAAGATGGAATTGCAGAACTAGGTGGAGATGTTACAAAGATTAGAAATTTATTTATTGAATTTCAACAACATTTATATCAGACAGCGTAAACCCATAGTTATTATATTTTTAAAATTTGATGATGAATAATTTTACTAAAATTAAATACAGTCAACTAAACTCAAAACAAAAAGAAAATTATAATTTTCATAAAGTAGCGTCTGCATTAGCTGACTATGGATATGATTCTATGCGGCTAAATAACGATTGGCAAGGTGCAGATTTTATTGCAGTCAAGAATGACGAAATGCTTAAAGTCCAATTAAAAGGTCGGTTTACAGTAGATAAAAAATATATAGATAAAAGCATATTGATAGCCTTTATTGAAAATGATATCATAAAAATATATGACCACGATGAAGCAGTAGATATGCTACCTAATAATATTAAACAATCGGATTCTTGGCATATACATAATGGATATTCTTGGGGAAAAACTCCAAAAATTTATAGCCCAATAATCACAGAAATCTAAACCATAGGCATATCCTCCTCCTTTAATTCAGAAAGTCTATTTATAAACTAAATGTTGTAAATTGTACTTATAAAAAAAACACTATTATGAACTTTAAAGATTTTATTTATAATAAAGAAACAAAAAAATCTAATTTGTTAGGAGTTCTATTTGTAGTTGTTGTAACCATTATTACTGTCGCGGTAGTTTATTGGACAACTAAACTTTAGGCATATCTTCCTCCTTCAATTCAGCTATTTCTAAACCTCTTAAGTAGGTTAGACTTACGTTTATAGAGGAGTGCCCCATAGCTTTCTGTAGCTTGGTTATAGAGCCTGTACGCTTAAAGATTTCTATAGCTCCCGAGTGTCTAAAAGAGTACAATGTTTGTCCTTGTTCAAGTGTGTTTGATTGTCTCTTAAAACGAGTCCAGAGGGTCTTAAAGTAGTCTTGATTTAATGCTTGTTGTCTTCCAGAAAAGATATTATGATGAGGTTCTCCTTTTACAAGAATATCTCTAACATAAGAGGGCACAGGAACAATTCTGTTTCTACCTGATTTATTTCTATTTCCTGATAAATGAATGTATTTAAGGTCATCAGAAAAGTCAGACCAAGTAAGTTCTCTTATCTCACGATGAGGTCTTAAAAGGCATCCGTAGGTCATTAAAGAACATAGATATAAATTAGGGTTAAATCGTTTTATTTCGTTAAGTATTTGTCCAATATTGTTATACGGTTTATGCAATTTGGCATTCGTTTTCTTTGCCTTTATATCTTTCATTGGGTCAGATAACATTCCAATACTTTTCGCTTCATTTAAAAGTGCTGTTAAATGCCTTTTTATCGTGTTATATGATACACCACTACTATACTTATCTAACAGCTTTTTAATGTCTTTGGTGGTAATTTCTGGAGTAGTATTTTCTTTTGCTAAACAACGGTAGGAGAAACGTAACATACTCTTATATTTCTCTGAATAGTTTAATTGTAACTTTTTATTTAAAGCAGTTTGTAGATATTCAATATCTGTCATATTTGGTTTCAGATGCTTGGTTATTTTTAGCAACTGTAATGAAACACCTTTACTTAATAGATGGTAAACCTCCGCAGCCAATAAATATCCAATTTCAACTCTTCTTGCTTCTGGATAGGTGTTCGGATGAATATCAATATTTAATTTCTTTCCATTAAATAAGCGATATCTTTTACTCTCTTGATAAAATTCTACAAAAACTCTTTTATCAATACTTTGTTTCACTTTAGGGTAATTTACTTCCATTTGGCACACATTTGGCAGATTAAACATCGTTAATCATTGGAAGTGCCTTTAAATAAGGAGATTCAGCTGGTTAGAGCATCTGACTCATAATCAGAGGGTCCTTGGTTCGAGCCCAAGTGGGACCACTTTAAATTATAAGCCTTACAGAGATGTAGGGCTTTTTTTTGTGACCCTCTTCCCTTTACTGACACGCTCTAAACCGCTATTCAATAATTCAATTTGAATAGAATATCTTTTTATAGCACTTCCAAAGATGAAACCAAATATACGGTTTTATCAACGCATTTGGCACACATTTGGCACACTTTGAAAATTGAAGTGTCTCAAACTGCTGTTGTAACCAACACCCGTTAGCTATGAAACCACCGTATAAATGAACCTTTGAATAATCAATAGAAATCAACTATTAATTCTTTCTCTTTGGCATTTTTTAGAATAAGCATCTCTTTGAGTTTTTTCAAGTAGTTCATCTCGTATTGAAACCTCACTTGGTTTAAACAACTTGTCTAAATTATGTTCTGGTAGAATAACACCTTTATAAAGCGCTCTTATTCTACGCTCTAAAAGTTCTTTAATAAACAAAACATCTTCTCTTATAACTAAAATACAATCGTGTATGATTAATGCAAATTTCTCATCGGGTATTTCCTTATACACCTCAACAAATATACTCGCCTCAGTACGCTGCCCTAAATGACTTACTTTTTCGTGTCCCTCACTTTCTTTAATCTCGTTAACCCACATCATTACATTTGGGAATAACCTACTTAATTCTTTATTTGGTTCGCTTGGTCTATATCTTGCATTAATCACTGTAAGAATACTCTTTTTAAGTTTCTCGTAACTTAAACCTTTAAAGAATTCCGAGTTCTCTTGAATATATGCATAGATACCTCCACTTAAAAGAAGTTTAAGGCATAATTGATATTCCTTATCAATATCTCTGCTATTGTTCTTTTGAGCGTATTTTAGCCATTCTAAAAAGATAATAGAAGGTTGTGCAGAACTCATATCAACTTCCCAAATTAACTCATTAGATTTGGTTCTAATACTTTCTCTTATAAGTTTTGGCATTGAAGCTATCACGTGATATATTCTTCCAGATTTAGCAATAGTAGGTGTGTAATTGATAGAGGAATCGAATAATACTTTTGGGTCTGTTATCTCGTTAAGTGCATAAAAGGAACTGTAAAATGCATCATATCTGTCAACCTTAAATTGGTTTACGGGTTCAGAGATGTCTATTTGCCCATTTTCAGTTTCAACATATATTGAACTCGGTAATATTCTTTCAATGTAATATAATGGTTCTTCTACCACTAATAATTTTGCGGTGTTATTTAGTAGTTTTTTTAAAACGGGTTTCGATTCTATTTCACTATAATTTAAGGTTGAAAATGTATTTAATTTTGTATTGAATTTCTTTGAGTATACCAATGTTGGTATAACACCTAATAGAATAGCTTTAGGGCTTAATTTAAAAGATTTTGGGAAGTTACTTGAAGAGTATTTATCATTAATTATAATGATACCTAATCCTTTTAAACATAATTCAATGTCTTTGTATTCTCTATCTCCAAGATATTTTTTTAATATTTGAGAAAGTAGGTTCACGAAAGTGCCGTAAGGTTCGTTTTTCTTAATATTATCTTTTATAATGACAGAAATAAACCAATTACACCTATCGAGTAAGAGTAGCTTTTGTTCTCTTGTTTTTTGTTTCTGGTATTGTGTTGAGGTAACCAGTATATCTGCAAAACTCTTAATTGTATATTGATTCATAAAACTGCACTACATATGATATGTTAGGTAACGAAAATAGTATAATTATATTAGTTTTAAGTGGACTAACATATTAATAAATACTATTTCAGTATTAAATTAGTTAACTAATTAATATTAATCTTTTTTAATTTATAATCTCTTTCTGTGAGTTAATTAATAGTTAGATTCTATTAGTTTTGATTATTCAACTTTTTTTCAAATCATTAATAATCTTTTTTAATTTATAATCTCAATACGTGAGATAATTAATAGTTAATTTGTATTAATCCCAACTTCATAAACTTTAATTAATTAAATTATATTAATCTGTTTTCATAAAATTAAAAAGAGGTTGTTTTTAAAACCATAAAAAAGATTACTTATATTAATAAATAGTACATAAGTGTGCACTATAAAAAAGGATTAATTAAATAGTTTTTAAGTTAGTGGGTAATAAAATTAGTGAGACTTTATTGTTCGTTTAAAAGGAAAATGGACACAAAAACGGACACAAAAACAATAGCTTTAAGGTTTAAAAAAACCTAATCAACTTTAAATTAATTGATTAGGTATTTTATTTGTGAAGACGCCGAGAATCGAAGTGCAAAATCTCTTTACTTCTTAATCCATCGTTAACCCTTTATTTTATAAGGTTTCGTATTTTTGTTATTGAATTAGATTGATATATATATATAATAACACAAATAAAAAAGAATAAAAAACTTTGTTATATAACAAATAATTGTTAGGTTTGAGCAAGCTAAACTTTTAATAATAATAATAATAATGGAAGATTTAAAGAAAAAAATATCTGAGATATTAAAGAACCTAACATCACAAAAAAACATTGAATTATATAAAAGATTTTTAAAATTTTTAAATCCTTTCTATATATTGAAAGTTTGGAAGGATAATTCAATTTCAGTAATTAGTAAAATAAAAACATCTATTCCTATATTATTATTATTATTATGGATATTAATTCCTGGTGGTTCTTCACTCTGTGATTGTGTTGAATTGGACAGAAAACACGATTATGTTGGTGGAGACTACACTATGGCGGGAAAAAAATACTATAGATCATCTAAACAAAAGAAAATTGATAAAAAGTTCGAGGAATGTCGTGATGAATTTGATGGAATGAATAATGTAAAAAGGAGATCATCTGAATGTAACTAATATATCATTAGAAGTATTGTTGCTTTTAAGAATAAGAAAAGCTACAATTTTTCATTCTTTGGAATCATAGACCTTATATCGATTCTACCATTTTTCTTTGGTAAAATTATTGGCTTTGATGGAATATTTGTTAGACTATTTAGAATATCAAGAATCTTAAAATTAGGAAAGTTTAGTAAATCTTTTGAATTATTAGGTCAAGGGGTTTCTAATGTAAAAAAAGAGTTATACATAACTTTTTTCATAGCCTTTATTATGCTCTTCTTTTCAGCCTCTGGAATATATTATTTAGAAAACCCAGAACAGCCTAAAGCCTTTTCGAGTATTACAGAATCTTTTTGGTGGGCAGTTTCATCTTTAACTGGAGTTGGCTTTGAAGAAATATTCCCCAAAACCTTTGTAGGTAAACTGTTTGGGACATTTATTTCTTTAATTGGAATAGGTGTCGTAGCTGTTCCTACTGGTATAGTAAGTGCTTCGTTTGTTGAGATATTAGAAGAAGAAAAAAATAAAAAAGCAAACATCAAACCATAGGCATATCTTCCTCCTTCAATTCAGCTATTTCTAAGCCTCTTAAGTAGGTCAAACTTACATTTATAGAGGAGTGCCCCATAGCTTTCTGTAGCTTGGGAGTATTTGTTAAAACCAAAGATAAATGTTACTTTTGTAAACTAACCAAATTTAAATAAATATGAAAACACCAATTAAAACAGTATTAGTATTATTATTAAGTGTAATAACATTTTTCTCTTGTTCAAAAGATGATGATGATAATAATAATACTGGTAGTATAAGAACCGAACTTGTAGGTACTTGGGAATCACCTACTATGGGAGAAAGGATGACTTTAAAATCAGATGGTACAGGATTTAATACAGATGAAGGTACTGTAGATGAATTTAACTGGGGAGCAACTTCCAATATCATAACTGTACAATATGATGAAGAAGATATCGAAAAATATCCTTATAAATTATTAGACGATGATACAATCTCTATAACTTTAACTGATGAAGATGATTTAGATGTTGATGTAATATTTTATAGAGAGTAAGTTATTCTAAAAGATTACAAACTTTTTAAACCATTCTTTTAGATGTTAGGTTTGGATGGAGTGGCTATTTAGAATGTATTAGGCAAAGAAGTACTTTCTATAAAAAATACAAATAACATCAATGTACAGGCATTGCCAAGCGGTGTGTATGTGATTAGAATATCAGATGGTGTGCGTCAAACCAATAGAAATTTTATAAAAAATTAAACCGAATCAATTAAATAGATTAGACCCTTGCTTTTAGCAGGGGTTTTTATATTACTGGCATATCCGCCTGTTTCAGTTTAGGGAGTTCTAAACCTCTTAAGTAGGTTAAGCTGACGTTTATAGAGGAATGTCCCAAGACTTTATTTGTTTAACCTGTATCTATTTAATTTTATATATGAGTTTTTTGTATCTTTACAGAATAAAATATTCCCCCAAAATGAAAAAAATTATATTACTAGTTTTGATGCTTTTTACAGCATTAAGCTACGCACAAATTGGAATCAATATCAACCCACCTCATACTTCTGCGGCATTGGATGTGACGTCTACTTCAGCAGGCTTTTTACCGCCACGTATGACTGCCTTACAACGCGCTGCAATTGTTAACCCAGCATTGGGATTGATGGTGTTTTGTACCAATTGTGCATCAGGCGACGGAGAACTTCAGGTTAATTATGCATCGGGATGGAAAAACGCAGCTGGCGGTGACATAACAGACCCACCAGCAGTAATAGGCGATATTAGGGCGGGCGGAGTTGTGTTTTGGGTAGACCCTTCTGATAATCGTCACGGTTTGGTATGTGCGTTTTCAGATTATGCAACTACTGTAGAATGGGGTTGTGATGGTACAGATTTACCAAACGTACCAAATGTCGATTATAATTCACTTGTTCCTGCGGGCTCAGGTGCAGAAATAGGAGATGGTGTTAGTAATACTAATAATATATTAATTGATTGCTCAGATGCTCCCGCTGCTTTAGCGGCAAGGTCTTTAGGTGCAAAATGGTTTTTACCAAGTGCCAAGGAGTTAAATGAAATGTATGATAATAGAACAATTTTAGAGGCTGTCTCTGTGTTTACTGGATTTAGTCCTGTCTACTGGAGTTCTACGGAGTTCACTGACGGTCTCGCGTGGGGTCAGAATTTCTTCAATGGTGGAGGCAGTCACAACCTCTACACTAAGAGAGCCACATCCTCTGTGCGTGCTGTTCGGGATTTTTAGTTATTTAATTATTTATCAATTTAATACAAGCCCTTGCTTTTAGTAGGGGTTTTTATATTTGGCATATCTTCCTCTTTCAATTCTGCTATTTCTAAACCTCTTAAGTAGGTTAGAGATACATTTATAGAGGAATGTCCCATAGCTTTCTGTAGCTTGGTTATAGAGCCTGTACGCTTAAAGATTTCTATAGCTCCAGAGTGTCTGAAAGAGTATAATGTTTGTCCTTGTTCAAGTGTATTTGATTGTCTTTTAAAACGACTCCAAAGGGTCTTAAAGTAGTCTTGATTTAAAGTTTGAGGTCTACCTGAAAATATATTATGATGAGGTTCTCCTTTTACAAGAATATTTCTCACATAAGATGGTACAGGTACAATTCTATTTCTACCTGATTTGTTTCTATTTCCTGATAAATGAATGTATTTAAGGTCATCTGAAAAGTCAGACCAAGTAAGTTCTCTTATCTCACGATGAGGTCTTAAAAGGCATCCATAGGTCATTAGACAGCATAAGTATAACTGTTGGTTATATGCTTTAATAGATTCAAGTGTTTCATTGATATTATCAAAAGGTTTGTGAAGTGTAGAGGTTGGTTTCTTTAGTTTTACACTTTGAATTAAATGAGGTTTAAATTCAGATAATAATGGACTTAATGTAGATTTTACAGTTCGTTGTGTCTTAGCACTCCAATTAGGTCTTATTAGGAAATTTCTAACGTGTGAAGATTGTAAATTATCAAGTGTAAGGCTTTTTATTTGTTGCTCACTCTCATAACGTTGCCATAGGACTATAATGCGTTTAGCATCCTTTATAAAGCGTTCAGAACATCCTTGTTTTATCTTTACCTCAACACCTTGTTGAAGTGCTTTAATAACTGTGATAGGAACTTCTTTAACTATCTTTTTCTTTGGTTGAGGTCTCCAACCTTCTCTTAACTTTAATTCAAAAGCAGCTTTGAGGAGATTAGGGTTTTCAATACACTTGATGTTTATTTCAATACTTTCTCCATTCCAAAATCGGTAACGTATTTTATCAATATAAACGTTGATAAATGGTTTGTTTTTGTAGTAGCCAATAGTCACTTTTAAATTACTCATACTGTCAGTGTTTACTGTCAGTTATAGTATGTGTTTATGCTAAATGTATTTAAATCAACCTTTTGCAGTAGGTAGCTCGTCGGGCTCATAACCCGAAGGTCACTGGTTCGAGTCCAGTTCCCGCTACTACAAGAGTAATCAGAAATGGTTACTCTTTTTTTTTGCTTTAAACTCAATGATAGGTCTATTCTTTGGAGTATCATTGGTTGGTGTTTACATAATAAAAGATTGTTTAAAGCACTTTTCAGATACTATAAACTGACGTTGTCAATACCTCAAATTTAAACAAATTGACACTAATAATTGCATCTACTGTCAATAAAACTGTCAATGAATTATCATTTTTTGATTTGATTTGAATAATCAATAGAAATTAACTATTAATACCTTCTTCAAAACATTTTTTGAAATAAGCGTCTCTTTGAGTTTTTTCAAGCATATCGTCTGGTATTGAAACTAAACTTGGTTTAAATAATTTGTCTAAATTATGATGTTCAAGGATTACACCACTAAATAGTTTTCGGACTCTATCTTCTAATAGATTTTTCACAAGTAAAACATCCTTTTTAGTAGTTAAAATACAATCGTGTATGATTAATGCAAATTTCTCATCTGGGATTTCCTTATAAACCTCAACAAATATATTAGCTTCTGCACTTTGTCCCAAAAAACTCACTTCTTTGTATCCCGATTTCTTTTTAATTGCATTAACCCACATCATTACATTTGGGAATAATCTACTTAATTCTTTATTTGGTGGAGTTGGTTTATTTTCTGCATTAATTGCTGATAGAATACTCTTTTTAAGTTTCTCATAACTTAAATCATTAAAGTATTCAGAATTACTTTCAATATACTTGTAAATACCTCCATCTAATAACAATTTAAGACACAACTCGTATTCGTCTTTAAACTTATTACTGTAATTGTTTTTAGCCCATTTAAGCCACTCTAAAAAGATAATAGAAGGTTGTGCAGAACTCATATCTACTTCCCAAATTAACTCATTAGATTTTGTTCTAATACTTTCTCTTATTAGTTTTGGCATTGAAGCTATCACGTGATATATTCTTCCAGATTTAGCAATAGTAGGTGCGTAATTGATGGAGGAATCGAATAATATTTTCGGGTCTGTTATCTCGTTAAGTGCATAAAAGGAATTGTAAAACGCATCATATTTGTCAATCTTAAATTGGTTTACGGGTTCAGAGATGTCTATTTGCCCATTTTCAGTTTCAACATATATTGAACTCGGTAATATTCTTTCAATGTAATATAATGGTTCTTCTACCACTAATAATTTTGCGGTGTTA
>Ga0208303_1000525_pt1 | contig 15766 bp, 28 predicted proteins | sample CB_VirMetaG_2_FD_184537 | JGI IMG/M metagenome (GOLD analysis project Ga0208303, IMG submission 184537) | Freshwater to marine saline gradient viral communities from Chesapeake Bay - CB_1504_2 Viral MetaG (SPAdes) (version 4) | ecosystem: Environmental > Aquatic > Marine > Coastal | place: USA... | reverse complement strand
GAATGCAGGAAGAGTTACTTGCCGAACTTGTTGATGGTGGTAAACGAGTTCAGTTGCCTAGTATTCAAAAAGCAGAATTACGTTTCAAGTTTGACGCTGCCCGTCCGGAGGCTGCTCAATGGGCTGCCAAAGAATCCGGAAACCTTATTCGTGAAGTGACTGAAGATCAAATAAATGTTGTTCGTGATTTGGCTTCAAGGGCTTCGATGGGGGAGTTCACGGGGGTTCAGACTGCTAGATCTTTGCGGGATCATATTGGTTTAACGCAAAGACAATCGGGGTGGGTGGATAACTTTCGTAGTCGTACTTTCTCTGAACAGATAAGTCAAGGAAGATCTTTGTCGGATGCTTTGACCCGAACTGATTCTTTAACGGATAAGTATTCAGATCGTATTCACCGTTACCGTTCTGAAATGATTGCTCGCACAGAGATTCTTCGCGCCTCACATGAAGGTAGAAGGCAAGCGTGGGGTCAGGGTATTCGGGAGGGATACATTTCACCAAATGATAGGAAGTATTGGTCGGCTAATGACGATGATCGTATTTGTGAAGACTGTTCATCTATGTCGGTGAAATATGATCAATCGAACGCTATCCCGCTTAATGAAGAGTTCGAGATGGGTGAGCCTCCTATTCATCCGATGTGCCGCTGCGACATTGTGCTTGCTCCTCCTGCTCCGGATGCTGACTTGTCGGATATGAGTCAAGAACAAATAGATGAGATTCTTGAAACGGGAATAGCACCTATGCAGCCGATGGGTGCTACTGCGCGGATCGGTGATGACGAGTTCAAAGAACTATCGCAATACAGTGGCAAGGATTATGTGACGGGGAGGACTCCTGAAGGCATCCCAATGTTCAATGCTGAGCGATCGGTTTTACATGATCGTATTGTGATGGATATTCTTGCCCCGTATAAGGCGAGTCAGAACCCGACTTACACAATGCTTGGTGGTGGCCCGGCTTCAGGTAAAACTACCGCGCTAGGCAGGATCGCTGGTTTTGGTGATAAGAATGTTGCAAAGATTGATCCGGATGCGATTAAGGGAATGATCCCTGAGTATCGCAGGATGGTTGCTGCGGGTGATAAGAGTGCGGCTGCGTTTGTTCACGAAGAATCTTCCTATATTGCGAAGAGAGTTCAGCAGGCTGCTTTTGAAAGACGGGTGAATATTGTACTAGATGGAACGGGCAACGGTAGCATTGATGGGCTTGTCGCTAAGATGAGTGCGGCTCAGGCTAACGGTTATCAGGTTAGGGCTTACTATGCAACGATTAGTGTGGATGAAGCAATTATTCGTTCGACTGAACGTGCTGTTAAGTCTGGACGGGAAGTTCCAATAAAAAAGATTACTAAAACTCACGCTTCAGTTTCGGAGGTTTTCCCTACGGCTGCCCGGTTATCTGATGAGATTGAATTGTATGACACGACTACACGCACCCCCCGTTTAATAGCGCGGGGGAGGGGTGGTATATTGGAAGTGCTGGATGAGGAGGCTTACAAAGCCTTCCTAGAGAAAGCGGGTACAACATGACCGGCGAAGAATTAGACTTCATGATCCAAGAAATCACCATGGGGATGCCTAAAGAACAATCCACGATGATCCGTAGCGTGGAGGCTTCCGTCACTTGGGATCAGTTGGAAAGCGAAATCGAAGAAATAAAAATGAGGGGCAACGAAGTAGAGATTCCTTTCGAAACCCCTAGCGTTGATGTTATAGATCAAACCTTCATTACCGAACCCGTAGAATAGATCTATGGATCTTCTCGATAAAATTAATTCCCTCACGGATGACCAGTTACAAATGGTTGCCGAACGTGACGATGCCTCCGGTGTTCTGGCTTCATATCGGCTCGCGGAACTCCGTGGACTCCCTGCCCCTGATCGGTCTGTTGTCATCATGGGTGAGGGTTACGCGATAGTTGCTCAGGATGGAGTGATTCAACGGATCGCTACTGAAGGAGTCACGAAGATCATACGCGAGGAGGACGGCGAATACTGCGTTTACTCTGAAGATGGTTCACGGTCGTTTGGCTGTTACCCGACTATGGGTGAAGCGGAAGAACGTTTACGGCAGATTCATTTCTTTGGTGATGAAACAGAGAAGGCTCTTCGTGAAGGCTCATTCGTGTCGTGGAACTCTAGCGGTGGCAGGGCACGGGGCAGGATTGAACATGTAATGACTGAAGGGGTGCTTGGTGTTCCCGGATCTGATTTCTCTATTAACGCGGAGCCTGACGATCCCGCTGTCCTGATTCGCATCTGGCAGGAACGCGCAGAAGGATGGGTGGAAACGGAAACACTTGTCGGTCATAAAATGTCTACCCTCACAAGCATTGAACCGTTGAACAAAGAATCTTTCGTTCCACCTGAAGGAGTGCAGGAGGCCGGACAACGCGCACTTGACTGGATTGCTGAAGGTCACGCGGGTTCAGGGTTCACGGATGTGGGTAGGGCTAGGGCTGCACAGTTAGCGCGGGGTGATGCCGTGTCGGAGGAAACAATTCGCCGTATGGCTTCTTTCCTTGCACGGCATGAGGGTGATTCACGGGCTGAAGGATTCAGTTCAGGTGAAGAAGGTTTCCCTTCTGCTGGTCGTGTCGCGTGGGATGCATGGGGCGGGGACGCTGGTAAGACTTGGGCTGAGATGATGGTCGCTAGATTCAACAGGGAAGAGGACAAGCAGGCTTGCCCTATCGCTACCGGTGACGTTGCCGTGAACTTGAAGAACCGCCAGACTGCTATTGAGGTCGCTGATTATGGCCCATTGAATCCTGCGTTATCGAACGATGAGTACTGGGAGCATCTCGCAGAATACTTTGAGACTAGCCCGAATGAGGCTCGTTCAACAGTGTGCGGAAACTGTGCCGCTTTCGATAAAACAAGTCACATGCAGGACTGTATTGCTGAAGGTATCACGGAAGGCGATGGTGAGCCTGACCCTTACGATGTTGTGGATGCAGGGGATTTAGGTTACTGCCGGATCTTTAAGTTTAAGTGCGCGTCTGCCCGAACCTGTTCCGCTTGGATCTCTGGTGGCCCAATCACGGATGAGACTGCGGAGCCGAAAGAATTAGCGAAAGCACAATTCATGAAAAAGGCTGACGAGAAACAGTTCACCCTTGGCCCACTGTACGTCCCTGATTTCATGGATTCTCACGGCGAGTGGACTGATTCAGAAGAATTACAGAACGCTGTTTGGGGTTGGGTTCGTTCCGGTGACCGCCGCATATTCCTGCAACACGACACGGATGTTGTTGCTGGTGAATGGGTCGAGGTTATGACGATGCCGCAACCGTGGACAGTAGACATGATGGATGCTGCCGGGGGATCTATTGGGCAGGTTACTTACCCGAAAGACACCGTGTTCCTTGGAGTGGTGTGGAATGATAAAGCGTGGGCGGATGTTAAAGCAGGACGATTACGGGGCTATTCCATTGGTGGATATTCAGACCGCATGATGGCGGATCTTCCCGTGGACGGTGAGCGTGAAGGTTTAGCAATCGTTGAACCGGAGCAGACTAAAGATCTAACAAAGGCTATCGCTGACGCTATAACTGTCGCAATGAAAAATGCTCAACCTGTCGTGAATGTTGTCATGTCAGATGAGCGTAAAGCAAGAGTGAGAAGAATAGAACGTGACGAACACGGTAACATTGCCCGTATCATTGAAGAGGAAGAGGTTTAATCATGGCCGGTTTAGTTAATGAAGGTAAAGATCTGCTGCTGGAAGGTTTAGCGGTAGGTGTGGATTTCGTGAGCCTGCACACGGCTGACCCCGGTATCTCTGGGAGTGTTGAAGTGAGTGCTTCTCCTTACGCACGAAAGACGGTGGCTTGGGCTGCTGCTGCTTCGGGTTCTATTTCTAGCGCTTCAACGATTGTGTTTGATGTTCCCGGATCCACAACTATTAACCATCTTGGTTATTGGAGTGCTTCGGCTGCGGGTACGTTTTATGGTTCACGGGCTTTGGATACTGAGCAGACTTATGCGACTCCCGGTACTTACACGATTGCTATTGGGAACATTACTGAAACTATTACATAATGGCAGGGCTGTTCACTCTTGATAGTGAAACGCTAGGAGTTCTTGACGCTGATTCTCTTGGAGGTTTCGGGGCAGGGTTTGTTTCTGCTTCGAGTATTTCTTCTGGTGTTGCCGTTGGGCTTCTGAATCATTCTGGTTCTGTTGCTGGTGTTAGTGATTCTTCGGGGACGATTGTTGGCGGGTTAGGGTTCCCCGGTTCTGTTGCGGGTTCTGTTTCTGCTTCTGGATCCGTTGCGGGTTCTGTCGAGTTTGTTGGTTCTTCTTCTGGTGATGCTTCTTTGGTTGGTGTTGTCGAGGGGGCTGCTGGTTTTGCTGGTGTTCTTTCTGGTGTTGTTTCTTCTCAGGGTTCCGTGTTTGGTGCGGAAGGGAACACGGGTTCAATTTTCGGGTTGAATGCTTCTGATGGTTTCGTTTCAGGGCTGGAGGGGGACACCGGGTTTATTGTTGGCGTGAATGAGTCTGTCGGTTTCGCTATTGGTGTTCCTTCTTCTGACCGAACCGGATTCGTTTCTGATTCTTCTACACTTACAGGATCTGTTAATGGTTCTCCTGCCATGTCAGAAACGGTTACGGGCGATAGTAATTCTGATGGAACTGTTACCGGTGTTGCCCCTATCCCTCCTGTTCCTCCTGCCCCTGACGCGGTACGGGTTCCGGCTGGTTACATTTCAGGGTTTAGTGGGGACTCTTCACCGATTCATGATTTGTTTGGTTCTGTTGCTGGGCAGGTTTCTTGCTCTTCTTCTCTTATTGGTTCGGTGGGTTTTGGTGGATTGGTTTCGGGGGAGCGTGTTTCGATTGGTCGTGTTGGTGGTCGCGGGAAAACTATTGAGCAGGATGATCTTGAGATTTTAGAACTTTTGGATCTGCTGTAATCTAGTGTCATGAGTAAAGTTATTCGCCCCGGAACTGCAATTAAGGCTGAGTATGATGGTCGGATTCGTCATGTGATTGTTGAGAGTGTGGACGATCAGGATAATGTGACGGTTCGTTTGGGTAAGAACTCTGATCCGACTGAGTTTGCTGCTGACCGGGTGGCTTCTACTGACACGCGGGGTTTCTTGTTTGTTGCTGAGTGAAGCCCTGTTCCTGTTGATTTAAGGTGGCTCAGGAGGCTTTTCGTGGGGGGCGGGGGTTCTAAGGTGGGGGTGTTTCTTGGGGGCTGAGAATCGTGTTTATTAAGGTTAAAAAATAGTTTGTTTATTTTCGTGTACCCGCTTGACGTGCCACGGGGGAGTGGTGCTATACTCCTGATATGAGGGCAAGGGGCACTCAGAAAAGGGGAAACAAAATGAATGAATTGAGCAAAGGCGGGGTTCGCTCCGACATGAAATATGTTCGGGAAGTAATGCGCCAGATGGAAGATGCCCTGAAGAAGAACGACTTCTACGAAGTGGCTGTATTAGCCAATGAAGCAGGGGCTTGCATGTTCTCAATTATTGACAAATCCGGATTCGATATTTAAGGGGAACAAAATGAACGCCATGACGATTTACACGGATGAATATCTTCTTACCCGCGAGGATAAGATGACGACCCGAAACCTTAACGATCTGCTCGAACTTCCGATAAACCTGCGTTCCGATGCTTACGCTGAAGCACATTACGCGATGAACATGACTCCTCTTCGCCCATCCGAGGCACTTCATCAAGCAATCCGCACCGTGAGGGATCACAATGGTCGCCCTATTTTTGGAGGAACAAAATGAATAATCCGTCTTTAGATTCAAGAATACTGATCTCTTTCCATCAAGCGTTGATCACTGAACCTAGTGTGATGGAGGTGGCAGCATGAATGCATGGAAGCGTGAAATGGCTGGCGTGTACACACTCCGTTCACAGCCCCGCATTCAAGTTAAGACTTACTGCGAATGCTCTTATTCCAACTGCATGATGAAGTGGGCTGTCTATGTAGACGGAGATCCGGGCGCAAGCCGTAGCCTGTTCTATTCAACTCGCGTTCAAGCGAATAAGGAAGCAATCGCAATTAATAATCTGGGAGTTCAGGCGAGTTAATCGACCCCCCTGTTACTTGACGGGGGAGGGGTGCTATACTTCTGAATGTAGGGATCAAGGGGATTCCACGGAGAGGGAAAAATGAACATTCAAAAAGCCATTGAGATTCTTCAGGAAGAAGGCGAAACAGTAGAAGCAGCCGAGGGCGGATTTATCGTCTCAGTAACTAAGCCTCAAATAACAGGACAAATCTTTATAGCCGATTGGTTCATGTATCAATACGCGACTAAAAACTTCTACTCGCCAACATGGTCACCAAAAAAAGAGGGGAAATAAAATGAACGAGAAAATGTTAATCGAGGCAGGAACCATCTTGAAATCCTCGTGGGGATACGACCAGACAAACATTGACTTCTACAAAGTCGTCAGCGTGAAAAATGGATGGGCTTCAGTAGCCAAGATCGGTCAAGAAATTATTGAAGATCTGCCAGCCTACATGGGGGAAAAAGTTGTTCCGTTCGAAAGCAAGATGGGTGCAGCCTTTCGAAGGAAGATCAAGAACTTCATGAACGAGGACTACGTTGGAATCAATTCTTATCAAGCCGCCTCTGTCTGGGACGGTAAGCCACAAGTTCAGACGCACACACACTAAGGGGATTGAAATGGAAAATGTTCAGGCTGGAGATTGGGTAACTTACGAGGACATGGCTAACCCGCCAAAGACTTACGAAGTGTTGGGACTGCATGAAACACGGTTCGGAAGTGAGTGGGTGCTGGTGCAGATTGACACGAACGAGGAGAAGTATTCGGATCTTCGTCAGGCAGGTTGGAAGGCTTACCGATCTTACGTCAGGGGTTAATGACCCCCGCTGTAATGCCACGGTAGAGGGGTGCTATACTTAAACCATGAGGTCAAGGGGACTTCATGAGAGGGGAAATAAAATGTCAAAAGAATTCGATACAAAAAACTATCAATGGAGTCACGGAAACGCACCACGCGGTGTTGGCTCATGGGCTTTCATCCCTGTCGAGGTGGTCGGTGAGACTGCAATCTCTGAAGATGAAATGGTCTGGATCCACCAATCCACATATGGAGAAGCAAAAAAACAAGCCGTGAAAATGTATCCGGAAGTAACTGTCTGGGAGGTGGCATCATGAGTGCAACAATCAAAATCCAAGAAACGATCTGGGAACGGATCTTGACCTGCCCTGAGTGTGAACGTGAATTCGATATGGCAGACAAGCAAGACGTTGCTGAATACTCCTACGGTCACGATTGCGAGGCGTGATATGGGCTGGAACGGGGCACAAGATTACATTCGCTTCACGAATTGTGTGGAGTGTGACACGGATGCACAACTAACCGACAGTCTTTGTCACGGGTGCAGGGTAATGATGGGTTACGAGAATGAGGAGGAATCATGAAGTGGGTGCGACGAGCGCACAGTAACTACCTGACAGACGATGGGAAACTGTGGATTCATAGATACTGGAGTGATTACGGACATAAGACTGCAACTCGTAACTGGTGGACAGTATGCGTCTGGGATTTAGGTAACTGGAATGTCGTTGATGATGTCGCAAGTTTCGCAGCAGCAAAGAAGTTGGCGAAACAATTCATAGAGGAAGAAGTCACATTCGAGCAAGTTCAAGAATCATACGAGGAGGGGTAATGAATCAGGAAGTTATTCACGGGCTAAGACTAATGACGGCTGAAAGCGCATTAAAGTTGTATCTGGACACGGGGATAGAAATTACTCCTAACGGATCGTGGGCTGCTGTCATGAACGTGATCGCACCCGTGACAGGGAAAAACTATTTATCAGGAAAACGACTCATGAAGAAGGGCAAGCGGGAAGCGTTCGCGGATTGTAAGAACCTGCTGGCAGAGTTGAACCTTCAAGCGGAGGACTTATGAGCCGCCAAGACGATACGGTAAACGGTATCATTCTGACAAGAAGAGGGCATAGAGTCATATCATTCATCGGAGTACTAGGGATCCTGCTGCTCATGGGATTCGTAGGCTGGATAGAAAACTTAGGCATGTGACAGTCATGCGCCTAACAAACGAAGGGGGAAACATGAAAAAAATAATTGCAATCGTAACCGCGCTAATGATTGGGGGATCCGCACTCGTAACGGCTCCTGCCGCACAAGCACTCACAAAGAAAGAAATCAGATACGTCAAACTCTTGAAATCTGAAGCACCTGAACTCTACGTTGTAGGAAACAAAAGACTCGTGAAGTCAGGGAAACTAACCTGCCGCTACCTACGTTCAGGAGCAACAGTTGTTGACGCCATAGAACTAATTGAAGACGCTGGACTAGATCAGGACACCGCTATCGCAATCGTTGCTGCGGCTGTTGTATTCTTTTGCCCAGAGGAAGAGGACTACATTTAATTTTCCCCCTCCGCCGGGTTTAACCCGGAACTGATGCCCCGACCACCCCCTTGATTACGGTCGGGGCATCACCATTTTGTTTGCCACTTTCGGATTGTTGTATCATTAAGCAAAGACGTTGGAGGTCATGTGTCGCGTAAAGCACCTAAGATGATAAATCTGGAGATCAATGAAACTTCAGGCGTGGATCATCCAGCCCATTTGCATGAGGGCTGGCTTGTCGTGAAGGCATCTAACGCTACAACCGTGGCAGACGTTTTAAGGACTCTGCCGGAACCAATGGAGGCAAGCATGAGCGAAGCCACGGAAGAAATCGTGGAACAGGAGACTGTTGCTGCGGCTGAAGAAATGCCGGAGCAAGAGGCTAAAGCAGTAGAAGAAGATCTTGCGATGGCTATGGCCCGTATCGCGGAACTCGAAGCCCGTATCGCGGAACTCGAAGGAATGGTCGAGGTTGAGGTTGAAGACGAAGAGAAAATGGAAGGCGAAGAGATGATGGAAGAAGCAGTTGTTGCTCTTGCTAAGTCTGCCTCGTCTGACGTTCGTAAGGCTCTCGTTGACATGGCTAAGGCTAAGGCTGACGCTGAGAACGCTCTGGTCAAGGAGCGCGAAGATCGCGCTGATGCCGAAGCAATCACGAAGGCACGGGAAACATTCAAGCATCTGAACCTTGATGTTGAGAAGGTCGCTCCTGCACTTCGCCGTTTAGATGCCGAACTTGCTAAGTCAATCGAAGACGCTTTGGTCGCGGCTGACGCACAAAACGAATCAGCCGACATCTTTACCGAAGTTGGTAAAGGATACGCGCCACAAGGTGACGCTATTGATCGCATGACTTCCCTCGCAAAAGCAGCGGTTGTAGAGGGCAAGGCCGCAACATTTGAGCAAGCACTGTCAAGTGTTGCAATGGAAAACCCTGCACTCTATAACGACTACCTGACTCAGAAAGGCGCGTAATCTCATGGCTTACGAGTTCTCTAATAGTGCGGTAAAGGTCAGCCGGGTTGCCGGTGAAGATCTTTCCTCCGCACAATACAAGTTCGTCAAGTTGGACAACGCTGATGGAACTGTCAAGGCTGTAAGTGGCGCGACAGATCGTCCATTCGGTGTCCTTCAAAACTCACCAACATCTGGTCAAATCGCAGAGGTCACCATTGTTGGTGGCTCGAAGGTTGAAGCCGGTGGAAGCGCATCAGTAGGACAACCGTTGTTCAGCAACGCGTCTGCCCTTGGTGTGACCCTCGCGTTCGGTACAACTGGTTCAGCCGCTTATGTGGTTGGAACTTTTGTTGAGAATGCTGCTTCAGGTGCAATCACAACCGCCGTAATCGACTGCGCCAATGCAGGTCGCGGACTCTAAGGAGATATAAGAGATGCCACAACCGACACAATCACAGGTGCATGTTGATGCGATTCTGACCAACATTTCGGTCGCATATATGCAGAAGTCCGAAAACTTCATCGCAGACAAGGTGTTCCCAGTTATTCCTGTGGACAAGCAAAGCGATAAGTACTTCACTTACACAAAGAACGATTGGCTTCGTGATGAGGCTCAGGTTCGCGCTGACGGCACAGAGTCAGTTGGATCCGGATACAACATCACAACCGACACCTACTACTCAGATGTTTGGGCAATCCATAAGGATGTTGGCGACCAGACTCGTTCCAACGCTGACGCTCCTATCAACGTTGATCGTGAAGCAGCAGAGTTCGTAACTCACCGACTCCTCCTCCGCCGTGAACTTCAATTCGTTTCTGATTTCATGTCAGGTGGCGTTTGGGGAACCACTGCTTCGGGTGTTGCTTCAGGTGCTTCCACAGGCGAATTCGTTCAGTGGGATAAGTACACGACTTCGGATCCCATTGAGGATATCGAGGCTGGCAAGCAGGAAATCCTGTCCGTCACTGGTCAAGAGGCAAACACTCTTGTTCTCGGTTACGAAGTTTTCCGCCAGTTGAAGAATCATCCTGATCTCGTTGATCGGATCAAGTACACCTCTTCACAGACGATCACTGAGGACATGCTTGCACGTATGTTCGATATCGACCGTGTTTTGGTCTCGAAGGCAATCAAGGCTACGAATGCTGAAGGCGCTACTGGTGCTTATGGCTTCGCAACTGGCAAGAGTGCGCTTCTGGCTCACGTTGCTCCTAACCCCGGTCTTCTCACTCCTTCCGCTGGTTACACCTTCCAGTGGACAGGTGTTTCGGGTGGTCTCGGTGCAACCATCGGTACTTCTTCGTTCCGTTTGGAATCGTTGAAGGCTACTCGGATTGAGGCTGAAATCGCGTTTGACAACAAAGTTGTTGGATCTGATCTCGGTTACTTCTTCGGAAGTGCTGTTTCTTAATTCAGATAATTAAATATCCGCGAGGCGGGGTCACTCAGATAATGGGTGATCCCGTTTCGTTTATATAGCCATATTTTTTTTGTGTTTTATTGAAGGTAGAATGTGTGTAGGAGGTTCACATGACTTGGAGTTATTCGGGTGATCCCGGTGCTAGTGCTTTGGATGAGATTCGATTTTTGATTGGTGACACTGACACAAGTAGCCAGTTGTTATCTAATGAAGAGATCGACTATTTGTATGATGCTTATCAGGATTCCTATAGTGCTGCTGTGGCTTGTGTGGTGGCTTTGATTGGGCAGGCTTCTCGCGTTGTTGAGGAATCTAAGAAGGTTGGGGATCTTTCTCTTTCGATTAAGAGTGGGGCTCGGGTTCAGCAGTGGATGGATTTGAAACGGGCTTTAGAGAAGGAACGTTTCCGCCGTTATCCTGCATCTCCGATTATTAACGCTAATGCGATTCTTCCCACGGATGAACGGGTTGTTGAGGGTGAAGGTACGGATTATGTTGTTGGGCAGATGGACAATAGGACTTAACCCATGAGTATCGAACAACAGTTCGAAGAATTGTTTAGTGAGCAGGTTACTTTGCTTCCGAAACTTTCTGTCGATAAATATGGGAAAAGGACTAATGCTGCTTCGGCTGTTCCTATTGCGGCTCATTTGGTGGCTGAGACGACTCTTTCCTATACTCCTGACGGTCGTGAAGTTGTTGAGACTGGAAAGATATACCTGTACGGGTATTACCCGAATATCGATACGGATTACGCTTTAGTGCTTTCTGATGGGTCTCGCCCTGTGATTATTGGTGTTGATACTCCTCATGATCAGAATGGTGGTCATCACACTGTGATTCGTATTGGAAAGTCTGCCTGATGTTGAAGGGTGGGGTGCAGTTACGTGGGTTGGATCAATTAGTTCAGCAGATTGATCGTGGTATTAAACCTAATCAGAATTTGGCTCGGGCTGTTTATGCTGAGGCTACTACGGTGTTGAATGAATCTAAGAAGATTGTTCCTGTGGATGATGGTTTTTTGAAGAATTCTGGGAAAGTGGAGGCTCCTAAGATTTCTCCGAAGGAAACTAGCGTTGAGGTTACTTATGGAGGGGCGGCGGCTCCTTACGCTTTGTATGTTCATGAGGATCCTGAGGCTCAGCACGCTGCTGGAAAGACGTATAAGTATTTGGAGATCCCTGCCGTGGCTCATTCTGATAAATTTGCGCGGAATGTTCAGGAGCGGTTAGTGTCCTATATTCGGAGAGGTATTTAATGTTAGAGGCTCTGGCAGATCGGTTACAGACAGCAAGCGTGGCTTTCGCGGCGACTGATTTATTTATTGGTCTGATGCCGAATAGTCCTGATGTTTGTGTGGCTTTGTATGAATACTCTGGGGCTCAACCCCTTGAGGTGATGGTGGACAATTCAGCCACCTTAGAACGTCCTAGTGTTCAAGTAATGGTTCGGGCAGGCAGGAACGATTACCCCACGGCAAAAGCCCTTATTTCGTCTGTAAGGGACACTCTTACCGCGATTACTGATGAAACTATTTCTGGAGAACGTTTTCTTAGAGTGAATCAGATTTCTTCCATAAATTCTTTGGGTGTTGATGAGAATGAACGTCCAAGGTTCACTTTATCTTTGCAAGTTGTTATGGAACGGTGATGGACGCTTACGGAAAAGGTAGTGAATCCAAAGAACGTCCCCGATGTTGGAGATGTAATAAACTCCTCGCAGAATTAGTTTCCTCCCCGTGGCGCATAACGTGTCCTCGCTGTAAGGCGGCAAATCAACAGGAGTGATATGACCCTGAAAGATGAGTTCACTAAGGCAATACAGCAAGTTGAAGAATTAACGGCACGAAAAAGGCAATGGGTTCCCGGTGTTGAATGGATGGGCAGCGAGGGCACGGTAACTACTGATGCTTTGACGGGGGATCCTGCGTGGAGGGAAATCCTTAAGAAATGGGATCTTGATCCTGATGAATATCAGGTTGTGGAGCCTGTGCTTTTCAATTCGTGGGGTGGATCTGATGGTTTAACTAATCGACAGTTCAAAGCGAAGGTTATTCGTAGGGTCCATGCGTATCCTGATTTAGAGCCTTTGATTACGGCGGCGATGAAACATAAACCTGTGAAAAAAACTTTCACGGGTGAAGGGGCTTTGAACGTTGTTGCGGCTGACTGGCAGATAGGCAAGGCAGATCATGGCGGGGTTGAGGGCACTATTCAAAGGATCCTTGAGTGTAGGGATGCTGTTGTGGAGAGGGCGAAAGAATTACGGAAAATTGGTCGTCCTGTAGGAAATTTGAATGTTTTGTGGACAGGTGACTCGGTTGAAGGATGTTTAGGTCATTACCCTTCACAAAGTTTCTCTGTGGAACTGGACAGGAGAGATCAGGTCAAGGTCACTAGGCGCTTGTTGTCGGATTCTTTACAGGTGTGGTCGAAACATTTCGAATCGATAACAGTTGCGGCGGTGGCTGGGAATCATGGGGAGAATCGATCTACAGGGAAGGCGTTTACAGGAGTTCAGGATAATGATGATCTTGCCGTGGTTGAGCAGGTTTCTGAGATCCTCGCCGCTAACCCTGATGCTTTTGGGCATGTGAAATTTGTTATTGCTAAAGATGCTTTGACTTTGACTATCCCTACCGCTGGATGGATTATTGGAATTACTCACGGGCATGTAGCACGTTCGGGTGGTGGGACTGAGGCGAAACTTCAAAGATGGTGGGAGGGGCAGGCTGGCGGTCGTCAGCCGATTGGTGATGCAGATATTTTAGTGACTGGTCATTACCATCATTTGCGTGTGGCTGATTGGGGCGGTTGTGTGTGGTTGCAGGCTCCAGCGATGGAGGGCGGATCGGAATGGTGGCGCGTTGCTTCAGGTCAAATGTCTCAGATAGGTATGCTTTCTTTCGTTACTACTTCAGATCAAAGAGTTTCTGACATATCGATTCTTTAGGAGGGAAAGTTGTCACCTATGTTTGAAATGTCTCCAGAGGATGTGGCTTCTTATGCGGCTCGTCTAGTTTCTGATGATAGACAGTACGAGTATGGGCATCCTTTGGACAATTTGGATAGGGCGGCTCAAATCTGGTCTGTGATTCTTGACACTGAGGTGACGGCTGAACAGGTGGCTTTGTGTATGGTGGGCATGAAAATTGCTCGTCAGGTTCATAAACCAAAACCAGATACTGTCGTGGACATTATTGGGTACGCCTTGACTCTTCACATGGTGGAGGTGGAACGTGCCAAGCGTAGCGTGGATAACTCCTGATTTCACCGTTAGTGGTGAGGAAGTTGAACCGAATGGATGCGCGTGGTATCGGATGGTTCTTCCATCACGTTTAATGGCGAAACGAGGCTGGGATACGGCTGTAGGAATGCCCGCTGGTCATCCTGATCATGGGCTCGGTGTTGCTCATAAGGATGGGATGATTTCGGGTTGGGATATTTCTGTTCTCAAATTGATAATGAATTCTCAAACGGCTTTGATGATTCGCACTATGCAGGGGCTCGGGCAGAGGGTTGTTGTTGATGTTGATGATTTTCATTACGGCTTGGAGACTTCAAATGTTGCGTCACGCGCAACGGACCCTCATTTGAATCCTGAGGCGAATAGGGCTTTTTATGAGCAGGGAATTAGGGAGGCAGATACTGTCACGGTATCGACACAATTTCTAGCCGATTTTTATTCGAAAAGGTGTAGGGATGTTCGGATAGTTCGTAATTCGGTGGATGTTGAAAGGTTCACTCCTGTTGATCATTCTGGACAGCCTGTTCTTGGATGGGTTGGTGGAACGTTGTGGAGGTCAGGGGATATTGAAATTCTTAAAGATTGGCTTCCTGCATTCGTGAATGATTATGGGGTTCAAGTTCATCATTCTGGTCATATTCCGGGGGATAGTAATCATTTTGGAATACGTGCAGGGTTGAAGAGGGTGAGGACTGAACCGATGTGTTTGGTGAGGGATTACGCGGATCGAATGTTTAAGATGAATATCGGGTTGGTTCCTTTGAATCGGGTTCCTTTTAGTGAGGCGAAATCGAATTTGAAGGGGCTGGAGTACGCTGCTTCTGGGATCCCTTTTATTGCTACTCCAACTGAGGAGTACAGGATTCTTGCTGAATCTGGTGTTGGGCGTTTGGCTGAGACTCCTGATGAATGGCGGGATCATGCGCTGGAACTTTTGGATCCTGTTGTTCGGGCTGAGGAGGGGGCAAGGATTAGGGCTATTGTTGAGCGTGACTGGAATATCGAAGGGAAGGGTGACGAATGGGCTACCGCGATTCTTGGCTGAGACATGCAGGTGCTGTTTCTTATCATTCTGAGGTAGTTCTTCATGCGTTTGATCGGGAATTTCCGATTAACCCTGTGCATCTTCTGGATATTGGCGTGGGTAATGGGGGCTCTTTAGAGGTTTGGCAGGAAGTTTTGCCAGAGGGCTCAACTGTGACTGGTATTGACTGGAATCCTCTGTGTGAGAATCTTGGGTTGCCTGTGTTGATTGGTGATGTCACGGATGAATCATGGTTTCGGGATGTTTTGCGCGGGCGGTGGTTTGATCTAGTTATTGATTCGACTCATACGATGACTAACATTCCGTGGGCTTTTATACGTCCGGGGGGTCGTTTAATTCTGGAAGGATATGACGTTGATTTGGTTTCTGGTCTTATATCGGATTTGGCTTCGGATAAAGATTCTTGGTTACCGACTGAGGAGATTATGCGAGTAACGGTTTATCCGAAAGTGGTTGTTATTGAGAAGAGGAATCCTCGCGTTATTCCTTATGTTGATGTGATGGTTGGCAATTTTGCTGATGTTACTGGTGAGGAATCTTTAATTAATTCAGGGGTTAAGCGAGTGATCGTATAATGCAGTTATGGTGAATTATTGGCAGAAGCGGGCTTACGCTGAACTTTCTACTGACCCTAATGATTTAGGTAAACGTGGATTGATTTTTTTAGTTTCTCATTTTTTTACTGTTCCCGGCTCTGGTTCTGTTGCTT
>Ga0208303_1000523_pt1 | contig 15803 bp, 18 predicted proteins | sample CB_VirMetaG_2_FD_184537 | JGI IMG/M metagenome (GOLD analysis project Ga0208303, IMG submission 184537) | Freshwater to marine saline gradient viral communities from Chesapeake Bay - CB_1504_2 Viral MetaG (SPAdes) (version 4) | ecosystem: Environmental > Aquatic > Marine > Coastal | place: USA... | reverse complement strand
AACGAAAGTTTAGCTCCACGTGCTATACTGTCTGAGGGACTCAAACACCATTTAGACGCTAATAAACCGCTAACAGAACATTTATATCGTGCGGGTTCGGATAATTACTTTAATTTATGGGCTGAAGCTCGTTCTTTATATTCTCGTAATATTTTAGAGATTACAAACGAGGATGATTTAGCTGTTTTAACAGAAACAGATTTAGGTCATTTTGGAGTGTTAGAAGATGGTACTCGTGTTCCTCTAGATTTCCCTATTGAATTAACAGAAGAGGAAATTGATTTAGATACTATAATAAATGAAGTTACCCGTTATAGTGGTTTTAATAAAAACCCAGAAGACCCAGATTCAGTACCATTTAATCCAACAGGAGCAGTAGCTGAATTTAGAGAAGAATTAAGAGCATTATTTGGTAAATTTAAAGGTGATTTAAAAAATCCAGAGTTTATAAAAGGAGTAGCTCAAATAATGGTTAATTGGAAGGCACTTTTAAGAAGTCAATTAGACGAAAAGAAAAAAGCTAAGAAAAATACTAAAAAATTAAACAAACCAATGCGTGACTCATCTGGAGGTAAAGCATATAAAGTTTATGTTAAAGATCCTAAAACCAAAAAAATTAAAACAGTACGTTTTGGATCAGGTGGATTAAAAGCAAAAATTAATAATCCAAAAGCTCGCCAAGCATTTGCTAAACGACATAAATGTTCAACTCGCAATGATAAAACTAAAGCTTCATATTGGTCTTGTAGATTACCTCGCTATGCAAAATTACTCGGACTCAAATCAAGCTTTAGTGGATTCTGGTGATCGTCCTTATGTAGATCTAGAAACTACAGAGGAATACACTATTCGAGAATTTTCTCAAAATATAGATCCTATTGAACTTATGTGGCACAGGGATTTAGAAGATCGAACAGTAGAGGTATTAGAGGGTGAAGGATGGCAATTCCAAAGAGATAATGAACTCCCAGTTGAACTTAAAGAAGGAGTTCGTATATTTATACCCGCATTAGAATGGCATAGAGTAATAAAAGGTAATACAACTCTTAAAATAAAAATACATGAATAACTTTGATTTAATAGATAATATTTAAAATTATCAACTTACAGACTGATTCATAGCCAGTCGTTAATAAAAATATTTATGCATCTGTGGCGCAATCATTTGGATTGCGCTTTTTTTTTTCGTATATTAACTAAAAATAAATTTTTTAAATGGCAGATAAAATTGTAATTGTAGGAGCAGGTGTAGCGGGTGTGAATGCCGCTACAAAATTAGTAGATAATGGTTATCCTGGGGAGCTTATTACAGTAATTGATATGGGTAAAGATCCTTATAATCGTAAACCTGAAGAAGTAATGACAGGATTTTTAGGTGCTGGAGGATGGAGTGATGGTAAATTAACCTACCATACAGCTATTGGTGGTCAATTATCAAAGTATACAGGAGAAGATAAAGCAATGGAATTGATGGATCAAGTGATTACTAATTTCAAACGTTTTCACCCTAAACCTGAAGAAGTACAATGCTCAAACCCAATAGCAGAACCAGATTTTATTAAACCTTATTTTGGTTTACGTTTATTCCCAGTATGGCACGTAGGTACAGATTATTTATCTGAAATTGCTAAAAATTGGTATGACTATTTAGTATCAAAAGGTGTTGAATTTATTTGGGAGATTAAAGTAACTGCAATTGATTTTGAAAATAATGAAGTATATTGTGATTGGAACACCCCAAAAGAAACAATAAAATATGACCGTCTAATTTTCGCTGTAGGTAAATCAGGTATTGATTTTGGTAAACAATTAGCAGATGATTATAAATTACCTACTGAACCTAAATCAGTTCAAATTGGTGTGCGATTTGAAACACCACAACATCACTTCCAAAAATTAATTGATGTTTCATATGATTTTAAGTTATATAGAAAATTTGAAGATAAAGGTGTTTCACTTCGTTCATTTTGTACAAATAATAATGCTGCTTATGTTGCTGTAGAAGAAACATATGGGGATCAAAGTTATAATGGTCATGCTAAAAAAGATGAACGTTATAGAAATGATATGACTAATTTTGGCATTTTAATGGAAATCAATGGTATTGAAAAACCTTTTGATTGGTCTAGAAAATTAGTACACAAATGTCAAATTGATGGAAAAGGAATGTATTATTCCCCTTCACGTAAACCTTCTACTACAAGTGAAAGTAATGAAATTTCATGTGTTCAAGTTGGTGATTTAACTATTATTAAAGATGCTTTTAAAGGTTATTTTAAATATATCGAAGATTTTATTAAAGACATGAAAAAAATATTCCCAACATTAAAAGATGATTGGGGTATTTATGTTCCTGAGGTAAAATATCTTTCACCTGAACCTTTAGTAGATTATAAAAATCTTAGTTTAACTAAATTTTTAAATGTACATTTTGTAGGTGATGCCTTAAGTGCAAGGGGTATTACAGTATCAGGAGCACAAGCCATTTATGTAGCTGAAGATATATTAGGAAAATTAAAAAAGAATAAGTATATTACAGGAACAGATCTTTATTATGATCAAGGAGATATTATAAATTTTTAAGAATATGAGTAATAAATTTGGACAACCACGTAGATTAGTAAAAACAGATGGGACAGTGGCCCATATTTGGGAAGGAAAACTCCATAATTGGGATGGACCTGCTTTAATACCTCAAGGAGATAATAAATTAAAAGAATATTATATTCATGGTATTCAGTACAGTCAAGAAGAATGGAATGAATTGAAAAAAGACAGACAAGGAGTTCCATTTTATAAAAACCAATCAATGAAAAACAAATTATCAGATTATAGAAATTAATTATGAGAATTGGATTTTGTGGCACGGTTTCAGTAGGAAAAACTACTCTAGTTAAAAAACTAGCTAAATTACCTGAATTTAAAAATTATCAATTTAGAACTGAACGGTCTAAATATTTGATGGAACTTGGTATTCCTTTAAACACTGATAGTACTGTAAAAGGTCAAACTATATTTTTAGCTGAACGTGCTAGTGAATTAATGCAAGAAAATATTATTACAGATCGTACTGTTATTGATGTAATGGCTTTTGCAAGATGTTCAGAATCTATGTATTTTTTTGAGGCTGATGATTTTTGTAATTTTGCTTCTTATATGTTGAAAGATTATGATTACATATTTTATGTTTCTCCCGAAGGAGTTGAAATAGAAAATAATGGTGTAAGAGAAACTAATGAGGCTTATAGACAGATAATTGATGATGAAATTAAAGTATTATTAGATAAATACAATCATAAAATTAATAATCTTTATTATATTAAAGGTAGTACTGAAGAACGAGTAAAAGCAGTTAAAGAGGTAATTTTTTCATAATATTTATAAATAAAATAGATATCTAATGAAAGATTACTACTCTATTCTAAAATCATTTTTCTCTAAAACTAATAATCAAGAAAGATTATCTCAATTAGAAAAAATTAAAAATAATCAAACTGCTCTTATTAAATTATTTAATCAAATAAAACCTGAGTCTAAAGACTATTCTATTAATAAAAATACTATGAAATTATCTGAATTTAAATCTTACCTTAAAAACGAAATTATTGAAATTTTATCTGAAGAAGAATCAGCTGAGGATATTAAGGCAAAAGCAGCAGCACAAGCTGAATTAAATAAAGAATTAGAAAAAACACAAGAATTAACTAAAGAATCTTTAAATCCTGAGGTAACAAAAGCAGTAGATCGCTTTATCAAAGGAATGGCTAAAAGATATAGCTATAGCGAGCAAGATGCTATATTTGCTATTGAACAAGCTTTAGCAAAAAGACAACCTTCTATGACTACTGATATGCCTGGTTTTGAAGGTACAATGGATGCTTTAGATAGTCTTAGTATTAGAGAAGAGAAAGAAGATGATATGGATAAGCAAGCAAGTGAAGCTGCTGAAGAAGAAAAATCAATAGCTAAGGAAAAAGAAGATGCTTTAGAATTCCAAGAAGAAACAAAAGATAAAATTAAGAAAATCAAAAAAGATCTTGAAGCAAATAAGTCCGAAATGTTAAAAATATTAAAAATTGATAGAAAAGATAGAACAAAAGCAGAACAATCTTTATTTGATAAAATGGCAGATAAAACTAAAGAATTAAAAAAACTTGAAAAAACTCTTTAATAATATACAATTAGTTATAATAGTAGTATTAATTATTATAATCATACTACAACAACAATGTTCCGGTCCTTCTTTTGATTTCAATTTATTTGGTAAAAAAGATAAACAACCTAATGCAGTTGAAGGAACTGTTATTACTAAAATAGAAACTAAATGGGATACTGTAAAATTTGATAGTTTGGTTTATGTTCCTAAATGGAGAGTAAGAGTTGATACGGTACATGATACAACCCTAAAAGATATTGATACACTTTCAGTATTAAAAGATTATTACGCAAAGTATTTTTACAGAGATACGTTGGATTTAGATACATTGGGTAATATCATAATCAATGATACTATATCACAAAATTTAATCATATTCAGAGAAATCAATCCAAACATTTATATTCCTAAAAAAATAATTACAAAAGATTCTTTAATTAGTAAACATGAATTTTATACAGGATTTGGATTAGCAGGTACTAAAGAACAGTTTAATTATATAGGAGCAGAATTATTATATAGAAGTAAACGTAAAAAGGTTATTGGATTAGGAGTTGGAGTTAATCAAGATTTACAGCCTATTTTAACAGGTCGTTTATTTTGGAAAATTGGAAAATAATGCCCCAAGATATAAAACAAATAATTCGCCAAGAATACTTAATGTGTGCACAAGATCCAGTGCACTTTATGAAAAAATATTGTTTTATTCAACACCCCCAAAGAGGGAGAATCCAATTTAATTTATTTCCTTTTCAAGAAAAAGTATTAAAATTATTTAGAGATAATCCTTATAATATTGTACTTAAATCTCGTCAATTAGGTCTTTCAACTTTATCTGCAGGTTATGCTTTATGGTTAATGGTTTTTCACGAAGATAAAAATATATTAACTTTAGCTACTACACAAGCAACAGCACGAAATTTAGTTTCTAAAGTACAATTTATGTATGAAAATCTACCCTCATGGTTAAAAGTAGAAACAATAGAAAATAATAAATTATCTTTAAAACTTAAAAATGGTTCTAAAATCCAAGCAAAATCTTCAAGTACCGATGCCGCAAGATCAGAAGCAGTATCTTTACTACTAATTGATGAAGCTGCTTTTATTGATAATATTGCTGAAACCTGGGGGGCTGCACAACAAACTTTAGCTACAGGGGGTGGTGCTATTATTTTATCTACTCCTAATGGTACTGGTAATTGGTTTCACCAAATGTGGGTTAAAGCAGAATCTCAAGAAAATGATTTTTTACCTGTTCGTTTGCCATGGTTTGTACATCCTGAACGAGATGAAGTTTGGAGAAAACGTCAAGATGAATTATTAGGTGACCCTAGGTTAGCAGCACAAGAATGTGATTGTGATTTTAGCACCTCAGGAGATACTGTGTTTTATAATGAATATGTAGAATTTTATGAACAGACCTATTTAAAAGATCCACTTGAAAAACGAGGTGCAGATCAAAATTTATGGATTTGGGAACCTGTAGATTATTCAAGAGATTATATGGTTGTAGCTGATGTTGCTCGAGGGGATGGGAAAGATTATTCTACATTTCATATAATTGATGTTGAAAGTAATGTTCAAGTAGGAGAATATAAAGGCCAAATTGGTACTAAAGAATTTGGTCATTTATTATTTGGTATAGCTACAGAATATAATAATGCTTTATTAGTAGTAGAAAATGCTAATGTTGGATGGCACGTAGTTCAAGTATTAATTGATAGAAATTATCCTAACTTGTATTATTCTCCTAAAAATGGAGATATAACTGCGGATTCTTATTTTGATCAATATTCTGATACTAGTAGAGCCATTCCAGGATTTACTATGTCTACTAGAACTAGACCAATAGCAATTGGTAAATTTCAAGAAGCTGTAGGTGATAGAGGGGTTACTATCCAGTCTAAAAGATTAATAGAAGAAATGAAAGTTTTTATTTGGAAAAATGGAAGACCAGAAGCTCAAACAGGTTATAATGATGATTTGGTTATGGCATTTTCTATTGGTATGTTGATGAGAGAAACAGCTTTTAGATTTAGACAAAGAGGTTTAGATTTAACTAAAGCTTCTTTAAATAATATGACTAAAACAACAACAAAATATACTGGGGTTTATTCTAATAATGGAAATGATAATCCTTATAAGATTCAAAACCCTTATGGGGGAGAAGAAGATATTCGTTGGTTATTTTAAATATATTTATAACTATAATAATAATATAAGATGGCAAATACTAGTGTATTTACACGATTACAAAGACTATTTTCTACTGATGTAATTATACGTAATGTAGGAGGAAACCAACTTAAAGTAATGGATACTAATTCTATCCAAAAAGCTGGTCAAATTGAAACTAATTCTTTAATAGATAGATTTTCAAGATTACACGTAACAGGAGCAGCTCCTGTTTATAATCCTGCTCTTAATTACCAAACAATGAGAGTACAGCTTTATAGTGATTATGAGGCTATGGATACTGATGCAATTATTGCTTCAGCTCTTGATATTATAGCAGATGAATGTACTTTAAAAGATGAAAACGGAGAAGTATTATCTATTAAAAGCCCAGATGAAGATATTCAAAAAATTCTTTATAATTTATTCTATGATGTATTAAATATAGAATTTAATTTATGGATGTGGATCCGCCAAATGTGTAAATACGGTGATTTCTTTTTAAAACTAGATATTGCTGAAAAATATGGTGTTTATAATGTAATTCCTTATACTGCTTATAATATAGTAAGGCAAGAAGGATTAAATAAAGATAACCCCAATGAAGTAAAATTTCAATTTGATCCTGATGGTTTGACAGGATATGGAGCTTATGGAGGTTATTATGGAGGAGCTGCAGGTGGTTCAAATCCTTCAGGTAAAACCATAACATTTGATAATTATGAAATAGCTCATTTTAGATTATTAGCAGATGTTAATTATCTTCCTTATGGGCGTTCTTATATTGAACCTGGACGTAAATTATTTAAACAATACACTTTAATGGAAGATGCTATGTTAGTTCATAGAATTGTAAGAGCCCCAGAAAAACGTGTATATTATATTAATGTAGGTTCAATCCCACCAAATGAAGTAGATGCCTTTATGGAAAAAACAGTTTCTAAAATGAAACGTACTCCATATGTTGATCAAACCACAGGTGATTACAATTTAAAATATAACATGCAGAACATGATGGAAGACTTCTTCATTCCAGTTAGAAATAATGATTCTGCTACTAAAATTGATACTACAAAAGGTTTAGATTATGATGGTATTCAAGATGTTGAATATTTAAGAGATAAATTATTTGCAGCCTTAAAAGTACCTAAAGCCTTCTTAGGGTATGATGAAAATGTAGAAGGTAAAGCAACATTAGCAGCAGAAGATATTCGTTTTGCTCGTACAATTGATCGTATTCAAAGAATGGTTCTTTCAGAACTTTATAAAATTGCTACAATTCACCTTTATACCCAAGGTTATACTGATGAACAGTTAGCTAATTTTGAATTATCATTAACCACTCCTTCTATCATTTATGATCAAGAAAGGATTGCATTAATGAAAGAAAAAGTAGATTTAGCTGGTTCAATAATGGAAAATAAATTATTACCTACAGATTGGATTTATAATAATATCTTTAGATTTAGTGAAAATGAATATGCTGAATATAGAGATCTTACTCGTGAAGATGCTAAACGTGCATTTAGACTTAATCAAATAGAAGCAGAAGGTAATGATCCTGTTGAAACAGGTAAATCATATGGCACACCTCATGACTTAGCTTCACTTTATGGTCAAGGTAGATACCAATCAGACCCAGGAAATGTTCCTGATGGGTATGATGAGAAAAAAGATTTAGGACGTCCTAAAGAAAAAGTCTCTAATATTAATACTCAAGATAATGCATTTGGTAAAGATAGATTAGGGAAAAGAGGATCAAAAGAAGATTATAATTCATCAAGTTCACTTAAACCTAATTATAAAGGAGGTTCACCTTTAGCTTTAGAATCGATGCTTAAACAAATTCCAATTAAAAAGAAACAATTGGTTTTTGAGCAAGATAAAAATAAAGAATCACTTCTTGATGAAAAAAATATAAAGAAACAAAAATCTTAATATATTTATAAATAAATCTAAGAATGAAATTAAAACATTCAAAGTATAAAAATACGGGCATTCTTTTTGAATTATTAGTAAGACAAATTACATCTGATACTTTGTCTGGACAAGAATCCCCTGCTAAAGATATACTTCAAAAATATTTTGTTAAAACCGAATTATCTAAAGAATACAAATTGTATGAAACTTTATTTAAAAAAACAGGATTAACAGAAGGTAAAGCTGAAATTATAATTAATACCCTTTTAGAATCTTCTAAAAAATTAAATAGAAGTGTTCTTAAAAGAGAAAAATATAATTTAGTTAATGAAATCAAAGAACATTATAATTTAGAAGATTTTTTTAAAAATCAAATCCCTAATTATAAAATAAAAGCTTCTTTTTATATTTTAAGTGAAGCATATAATCAAAATTCTTTTAATAATTACTCTAAGATAATTCAACATAAAATTACTCTCCTAGAACATCTTATTACCCAACCAGTCTCAGAAAAGGTTAAAAAAGATGTTATTAATGAATTTAAATCTTATGATAAAGATATTCGTATTTTAACTTATAAGATTTTATTAGAGAAATTTAATGAAAAATATGATGGGTTAAATAATAATCAAAAATCAGTTTTAAAAGAATTTATTAATACTATTGATTCAACTACAACATTAAAAGATTTTTATAATACTAAAGTTATAGAAATAAAAGAAGTTCTTTCTAATTTAAATAAAAAAGTTACTGATAAAGCAATCCAAATTAAAATTAATGAAATTAATAATTTAATTTCAGAAGCAGATAAATCAACTAAAATCAATGATGATCATTTAGTTAATTTATTACAATATTATTCTTTAATTGAAGAATTAAAAAAATCAAATGGCTGAGATTTTAAAACCTAATGAAGTAGATCCTAAATTACTCAAAAGACTTGAAACTAAATATGGGTCTATTGATATGGAAAATGATTTTTTTTCTAATGATCTAAGTCGTTATTTTAAAACATCCGGAATAGACCCAGAAACAGGTCAAATTTCACATAATATTATTAATTTAGCTAGTTTTGGGGATTCATTAAAAGAATTATCCCAAGCTTTAAGTGCTATTATAGCTTTATCTAAAACCTCAGAAGGTAAAATGGATAATGTTATACAAGACATAGCTCAACAAGTTAGAGATGTATTCAATCAATACAGAACTCATATTAGAAAAAATTATCCTGATCAATACAGCACTATAAAAGATTTAGTTCAAGAAATTTCAACAACAGCTGCGGGTGGTGGTTACACTACTCCTTTTGCTTTTAATCCTGATAAAAAAGCTAAAGGGGCTAAAAATATTTATTATTATAAATTAGGATTTAAACCTGTAGATAAAAAAAAGTTACGTAAACAAAGTAAAGGTATAGATTATATAGATTTATATTAAACTTAAATATGTATAGATATAAATTAAAAATAAAAGAAGAAGAAGGTTTAGGTCCTAAACAATTTTATAATGAGAGAATGTTAGGATTTGATCGAATTGAAGATTTATTAGGTCAAATACAACCTTTACTTAATGATGCTAAACAAGAAACAGAACAATATTATAAAGAAAATCCAGCTTCTTATTCTGTAGTATATGGTACAGATTTAATTCAGGATTATTTAAACGATATAATTAAAATTTTAAAACCCGAGGAATAAATGAAAACTCTACAAGAACAATACAAATTAATTAAAGAAGGAAAAGGGCAAAAGTCTACCTTCTTAAAAGAAGCTAAAAGTAAATATCCTAATTTAATTAGAAATGGTTCTTCTTTTGAAGAAGCAACTTCAATCTTAAAATCAAAATCAGTAATTAATGAAAATTTTGTAGGGTTGCAAGCAATAAATTCATTTGAAACTAAAAAAGATGTTTGGACTGATAAATTTAAAAATTTTATTTCTGAAGAAGCTAAAGCTGCTGAAAAGAAAACAACTAAAGAAGTTGAAGAATTAGAAACTAAAGGATACGATTATAAAGATAAGAAAAACATTGATAATGTTTATGGTGAAGAATTTCTAACTGGGTATTATGCCGAAATGAAAGATCCTAAAAACAGTGAAAAAACTGTAGATGAATTAAAAGAAATAGTAGCTAAAAATTTATCTAAAGATGCTTTACACTATGTTAAAGATGGTCAATTTGGAATTAAAGAATTAGGATATGTTACTGAACATCCAGGATTAGGAGAACCAAAAGAACCAAAAGGAAAACATAAAGCTTCGGGTTATGGTGATTTAAAAGAATCATTAAGTTTATCATCTTTAATTATGAATGAAGGTGAGTACTATATGCCCGAAGAAAAAGAACCTAAGAAAAAAGAAGAACCTAAGAAAAAAGCTAAAAAATCATTAGTAGCAGATAAAGTAAAAGAAATTGAAAGTACAGGTAATGTAGCTGCTTTAGAAGCTAAAATGAGTGCTTTAGATGAAGAAATCGAAAACAGAGAAATGAAAATGAAAATGGCTACTGAAAACGAAGATTTAGCTGAATTCATTAATCCTGTTAAGATTAAAGAAATGGAAAAAGAAGTTAAAGAACTTCAAAAAGCCAGAGACAAATACATTAAAGAATACAAGAAACTTACAGGTGAAGAATATGCTGGTAAGAAAGAAATAGTGGGTGAAGAAGTAGAGGAAATTACTGAAGGAACACCAGGTGGAGTAGCATATATGAGAGGTCAAGAAGATTTTGATAAAGGAGCCTCTGAAGATGATAACCCATATGAAAAAATGGAAGAAGATCCTTATGGAGACTTTGAGGAATGGTATGAAGGTTGGTTTCGTGCTAAAATGGACCAAGAATTGTCTGGTATATAATAAAAACTTTAATATAAAATGAAACAAGTACTTATTGAAACCCAACTTTTTAAACCTGTACTTTTAGAAGGTAAATTATCTGAAAGAGGTAACCCTCTAGTAGAAGGTATTTTAGCTACAGCTGAAGTAAAAAATGGTAATGGTAGGTATTATGCTAAAGAATTATGGGAACGTGAGATTGATAAGTACATGCAATCCGTTAATGAAAACAGGGCATTAGGAGAATTAGATCACCCAGAATCTTCAGTAATTAATCTTAAAAATGTTTCACATAATATTAAAGATATGTGGTGGGATGGAGATAATGTAATAGGTAAAATAGAAATTTTACCTACTCCATCAGGTAACATATTAAAAGCACTGATTGAAAACGGTATAACCTGTGGTGTTTCATCTCGTGGTATGGGCTCATTACAACAAAGAGGAGAAATGTTAGAAGTACAAGATGACTTTGAATTACTTTGTTGGGATTTTGTATCAACCCCTTCAAACCCAGGTTCATTTATGCAGTTGGTAAAAGAAGGTTTAGATACTAGTAATCAAGAAAAATATTCTAAAGTAAATTTTATTATAACTGAGATTTTATGTTCTAATGGACAGTGTCCAATTGTATAAAATTCAATAAAGTACCCCCCTTGGAATAGTATTTCTTGGTCCAAGCCCTCGCAAGAGGGCTTTTCTTTTTTTAAAATTGTGATTTTGGAATATCTTCATATATGTATTATTGTATTCACGTGGACAATATACTATCCTATATAGTATCCACTTATGTAAAATTACTTATTACGATTCTTGAATAATCGTAAATCCCAAACCTAAATTTTGAGGAAAATGAAAACAAACAGAGAAATGCTTAAAGAAGCAATCGCTGAAGCTAGAACTGTTAAAGAAACAGCTATAGCAAATGCAAAACTTGCTTTGGAAGAGACTATTACTCCCCAACTAAAGTCTATGCTAGCTAAAAGGTTAGAAGAGATGGAACTTGAAGAAGAATTAGACGAAACCGAAGCAGAAGAAATGAAAGGTAAGGAAATGAAAGAAACTATGAAATCAGAAATGGAAAAAGCAATGTCCAATGAAAGGGAAGAAGCTTATGGCATGGACGAAGAAATGAATCTTGATGAAATCCTTGCTGAACTCGAAGAAGAACTTGAGGAAACTAATATTGACCCAGGAGCTGAACCAAAATCCTTTCTTAAGAAAAAACCAGATTATGCTCAACTTGAAGAAGAAGAGATTACTGAAGGTGAAAACAAAGTAACTGAACAAGAAGAAGAAATGGACGTGGACATGGATATGGAAATGGATTCTGAAATGGAAAGTGACGATGAGGAAATTGATTTAGAAGAAATGTCTGAAGAAGATCTTAAGTCTTTTATCGAGGATGTAATTAAAGATATGGTTGAAGCTGGTGAGTTAGAAGCTGGAGATGAATTTGAAGCTGAAGGTGAAGAAGCCGAAGGTGAAGAAGAAATTGAAATGGAAGACGAAACAGAAGAAATCATGGAAGGTGAAGAAGAAATAAAAGAAGCTTTAGAATTAGGAATGACAGATACTGAATTTTTAACATCATTGTTAACATCACTTGCATTAGTAGGTGGCGTTGCTGTTTCCTCAGCTAAAGAAGAACTAGCTGCTGCTGTTAAAAAAGGAAAAGGAGCTGTTGCTGCTACGGTGAAAAAGCTTTTAAGTAAAGGTGATGTTGCTGAAATGGAAGAAATAACAAATGAAGTTGAATCATTGAAAAATGAAATCAATGAAGTTAATCTTTTAAATGCTAAATTACTTTACTTAAACAAAATCTTCAGATCTAAAAACTTAACTGAAAGCCAAAAAGCTAAAATCATTCCTGCATTTGATAAAGCTGCTACGGTAAAAGAAGCAAAACTTATCTTTGAAACAATTTCTGAGGGTTTAGCAACTGCTAAACCAACAATCAAAGAAAATCGTTCTTTAGCTTCAAAACCTGTAGGAGTTGCTCCTAAAAAGGAAATGATTATGGAAGTTGATTCTCAAGTTGCTAGATGGCAAAAGTTAGCTGGAATTAAATAAAAATTAAATTAATCTTAAAAAAAAAACAATGTCACAATTAAATTCTCTTTTAGAAAGCGCTGCGGGTTCATGGAAGAACCTTCAGAGCGATGCTGCTAGATTGGCTAGCAAATGGGAAAAGACAGGATTGTTAGAAGGTATCGGAAACGAAACTGGGAAAAACAATATGTCTATGATCCTTGAAAACCAAGCAAAACAATTAGTAGTTGAAAATTCACTTTCAGGTGGAGGTACTGCTGGTGGTACTTTTACTGCTGGAACTGGTGAACAATGGGCTGGTGTAGCTCTTCCACTTGTACGTAAGGTATTTGGTCAAATCGCTGCTCAGGAATTCGTTTCTGTTCAACCTATGAACCTACCTTCAGGTCTTGTATTCTTCCTAGATTTCCAATATGGAACCGCTAAGAATCCATTCAGCACTGCTGGTGGTAATGTTTACGAATCTGGATCTATGTATGGTTTAACTGAAGGTGGATCTGCTCCATCTGAAGGTACTTATGGTGGTGGTCGATTTGGTTATTCTATCAATAATACTGCTTCTTTATTCACTGCTACTGTAGCTACAGCTTCTTGGGCTGATTTGAATTTCGATTCAAACTTCTCAGCTTCTGCTGCTGCTGGTGATTATAAGAAAGTAACTGTTGATATGTCTAACACAAATGCAGATCTTAAAGCTGCTCGTGCTTTCACAGTAACTTCAGGTTCATTAGTAACTGTTAGCCCTAACTTTACTTCTGTAAGTAGTAATAGCGTATCATTTATTACTGATGGTGGTAATGAAGCTGATTCTTATGCCAATACTGCTGTTACTTATTCATTAGCCCCAGTTGATAATGCTCGTGGTGATTTTGAAGATGGTAATACTACATTAAATGGTCTTAACTCAACTATCTCAATTCCTGAGGTAAATGTTAAGTTAAAGTCTGAATCTATTGTTGCTAAAACTCGTAAGTTGAAGGCTGTTTGGACTCCTGAGTTCGCACAAGACCTTAACGCTTACCAATCATTGGATGCTGAAGCTGAATTAACTTCTATCATGAGCGAGTATATCTCATTAGAGATTGATCTTGAAATTCTTGATATGTTAATTACTTCTGTTCCTGCTGGAAGCACAGAATTCTGGTCAGCTGAAAACAACCAAGCAATTAATGCTGGTGAAACTGCTTTCGCTACTTTAACTTCAGGTTTCTATAATACACAAGGTCAATGGTTCCAAACTCTTGGTACTAAAGTACAGAAATTGTCTAACAGAATTCACCAATTAACTCTTAGAGGTGGTGCTAACTTCATGGTATGTTCTCCAACTGTAGCTACAGTTCTTGAATCAATCCCAGGATATGCCGCTGATTCTAATGGTGATGCTGCTCAAATGAAGTATGCATTTGGTGTACAGAAAGTTGGTCAATTGAATGGTAGATACCAAGTTTACAAGAACCCATACATGACTGAAAACCAGATCTTAATGGGCTTTAGAGGAACTCAATTCCTTGAAACTGGTGCTGTATTCGCTCCATATATTCCATTAATCATGACTCCTCTTGTATACGATCCAGATACATTTACTCCACGTAAAGGTCTCTTGACTCGTTATGCTAAGAAGATGATTCGTCCGGAATTTTATGGTTTGATTAAGGTTGCTGGATTGAACACTATCTAAGTCATTGACTTAGTTCATCCATAAAAAGAAAGAGGCGCGTTTTGCGCCTCTTTTTTATTTCCTATTTGGTTACCTGAGATATTGTTCGTATATTTACATATAAAGAAATAAAGGTTATGACAAAACAACAATTTACAGAAAAGTACGGATTAAGAGGGTTTGATAGTGTTGAGGATGTTTTAATGACAATCGCAAGTAATTTATCAGATTTACAACACAGTTCAAGAAACTTAAATGGTAAAATTAATAATATAAAGGAATTTATATTTGATTACCAATCAGTTATTAGATATGAAGCGAGAATGGCTCGTTACGAAGAGCAAGAAATGAGAGAGTTTAATTCACACTTAGGATAATTAAAAAAATAAAAGTTATGAAAGTATATTTAGCTTACTCAGGAGATATAAACAAACATGGTTTTCAATCTTTTGAATTGATTGGGGTGTTTAAAGATAAAGATGATGCAATTCTTGCGATTACTTCTACTTTTAATGATGTAGATGTAGAGAAAGTTGCTGTAGATTCAAAAGATAATACTATATTTTGGACTGAATTTGGTTATGATGTTGTTACTGTAGGAATGTTAAAAACAGAAGAAGTAATTGAAAAATCTTTTTAAAATTTTACAATAGAATGGAACTAGAATTAGAATATATTGCAGATGATACTTATCATATGGTAGCCCATAACATTTGGGGGAGTACTTGTTTGTGTGAGGTTGTAATTGAGGGGGAAGATGAAGATTATCAAATTCATATTAATGAGATAGGTCTTCCCTTATCTAAAAGTTTAAAAGATAATTACAGAAAAATGTTTTTAAAACATATAGGTTTTTAACTTTCCCTTGCATTTTATTTGGTTACCTAAGGAATCGTTCGTATATTTACATATTATAAAGAAATAAAAATAAAGGTTATGCAAAATCAAGTAAAAAGAGGTCGTCCACGTAAAACTCAAGTAATAAAAACATTTAATCCTTCATCTGTTA
>Ga0208303_1000522_pt1 | contig 15813 bp, 17 predicted proteins | sample CB_VirMetaG_2_FD_184537 | JGI IMG/M metagenome (GOLD analysis project Ga0208303, IMG submission 184537) | Freshwater to marine saline gradient viral communities from Chesapeake Bay - CB_1504_2 Viral MetaG (SPAdes) (version 4) | ecosystem: Environmental > Aquatic > Marine > Coastal | place: USA... | reverse complement strand
CATGATGCACCCGCTACCGTCAGTGTTTCTGATGGAGCTAGACATTCCAGAGGGCTTTGTTACTCAACTCAACGAGTATCTTGATGGCCTCTTGGAACAAGAAGGGCGACGTACAGCGGCTGATACGCTCGTTGGTCAAATCCATGAAGGAGAACAGCTTAGAATGGATTGTGATCACGCACTTGTCGCTGGTTTTTCTGGCTTCGTGCGCTCTATGGGCGTTGAGTATATCAATGCTTTTATGAAGAGTTCGGGCCAGATGCTAGATGGCAACCGCAACGTCGAGATAGACGATCTGTGGTCAGTGCATAGCTATGAAGGGGACTACAATCCCATTCACGACCACGGCACCCAAACGATCATGGGCATAAGCTGCACGACTTGGACAAAGGTGCCACCTCAGATAGAACAAGGGCCACGGCCCGGATCTGAAGACTATGGCCTGTATAATGCGTCTGGTGAGTCTGACGGGTGCTTGTGCTTCAACTACGGTCAAAGCTCCTCTTGGGACAAAGAGCGGTTGAAGCCGACGCAGAACATCGTGATACGCCCACAGGTGGGTAGGCTGTATATGTTTCCAAGCTGGATGCAGCACATGGTCTATCCGTTCCGAGGTGAAGGTGAACGCCGTACTGTAGCGGCCAACTTGAATTGTTTTAGAGAGGAGATAGCCGCATGAGCTTGATGGAGATTGTAACCACGTTGACTACCTTGTCAGTCATTGCATCTGCTGTGTGCGCCGCCACGCCCACACCCAAGGACGATGCCTTCATGGCGAAGTACATCTACCCTGTGATTGAAGCTCTGGCACTTAATGTTGGTAAAGCCAAAGAATAACTATGTGCTATCTAGCGATGGCAGAGGAATGGGGCTTGGATAAAGGTGATAAGGCATTGAACCAGATCTCTACTCACGAGCAAGTGTGTGAGCAGCGTTACCTGCGGATTGAGGAACGTCTTGCAAGTGGGTCTAGGCGGTTTGATGAGCTTGAAGCAAAGATGGACACTGTATCTAACAGGTTATGGTGGATTATTGGTTTGATTGTAGTGAGCATCTTGGTGCCACAGTTTTTAGGAGGTTGATATGTCAGATGAAGGAACAATTAAAGTCCCAACGTGGGCCTTACCTATTGGCGCTGCTGCGCTGTCAGGCGCAATGGTGTGGGGTGCTAGTCAAGCACAGGCACAGGCTACACAAGAAGAAGTAGACCGTATTGAAGCTGCTGTCGTGAGTGTTGTTGAAGAGGCCCAAGCCACGGGAAAACTCGCAGCAGTCAATGCGACAAAGATCGAGGCTATCGTCGATTCATTGGCGGAGCAGTCCGAGACAGCGAAAGCCAGCGACGCGAAGCTCCAGCAACTGATCGAAATAATGCTGAAGAATCAGAACTAGAGTACGACCCCGCCAACCCGAATCTGTTTTGCGATTTACGGGAGTGGCGAATGCTAGAGCTAGTCGATCCTCCTGCATACCGTCATTGCCTTGCGCTGGCATGGTTACGATACAACCACCGCCAGTGCGGCTATGGCGCTCAGATCTACATACAGAACACGATGCCGCGTGTTTTAGGCACCGCCCATCAGCTTGATGTAGAACTGCTCACTTGGGAACTTGTTAAGCCAAAAGCTGTGCGCGCTCAGGCTGTACAGAAAAAGCGGAGGCTCTAAGTGGATATTCCGCCAGTATTTCCCAACAGCGTTAACGCACCCTCAGAGGTGGTGGTCAAAGACAAGATACATAGGCTGTTGCGTTTAGATCAGATTAGCCGTACTCGCACTGATAAAGTAGAAGCGTTAACACAATACAGCGAGACGTATTACTACTATAAAAACGGTCAAGTTCTTTCTACTATTGTGAAGGTTGAAGATCAGTTTTCATTGGACATACGCGCATGACCATGATGATTTTTGTATTGATTGTTCTTGAGCGTGGGCAACCCACGGGCGAGGAGTTGTACTTCAGAGAACTGACTTCGTGCTTAGAATACTCCAAGGCGCTTAACGCACAGTCTGTAGGCAAGATAAACGAGCTACTAAGCAACAACAGCTACTTTAAGACTTACTGCCGTGTAAGAGAAATACCCACCTCAGAAGCAGGCACCAAGATTTTGTTTCGTGACCCGGCTAGAAAGGATGAAGATTGATGAGTCCGAAGAAATTAGAGCCGAAATCGCGGTATGCTCAGTACGACCTTGATGGAGATGGGGTCGTGAGCGATGAAGAATTGGCACGAAATCAAGAGCTTGTTGAAATCGAACTGCGTGAAGAGAAAGCAGACAGTCAACGAAGAATGGCTTGGGTTAGTCTTTCTAGTATGGTGGTTTACGCTTTACTACCACTCATGCCATTTATCCCTGAGTCCCGTCTGTCCACTATGGCTTCTCTGAGCGACATGTTGTTTCTTAGTCAGGCAAGCATTGTAGGGCTATACTTTGGCGCGACAGCGTACATGGCGAAGGGTCGGTGAGCGATGACAAAAGAACTGAAATACGCTGCCAGCGATGCAATAAGAGGGGCCATGTGATGCACTTCATACACCACAAAGCAAAAACGCTGTGCCCTCGTTGCTTCAATGTCGTGTTTAAGGTGGCGTAATGAGCATACTTGGATCACTTATAGGCCCAGCTACTCAGCTATTAGACAAGGTAATTGAGGACAAAGACGAAAAGAATCGTATCGCCTTTGAGTTGAGCACTCTTGCAGAGCGACATGCGAATGAACTAGCCAAGGGGCAGCTAGAGGTCAATAAGGTTGAGGCTGCACATAAGTCGTTATTCGTTGCCGGGTGGCGTCCTAGCATCGGTTGGTGCTGTAGTCTGGGTCTTCTGTATCATGTACTGATCGCGCCGATTGCAGGTATCTGGGTAGAAGTTCCAGAGATAGATCCGTCACTGCTGATGACTACTATGACTGGGATGTTAGGTCTCGGCGCTATGAGGAGCTACGAGAAGACCAGAGGCGTGAGTAGGGAGAAGTAATGACAAAACTAATTGAAATGCTGAAGCTGCATGAGGGTGTACGCAGTCATGTATACCTGTGCTCCGCCGGGTATGAAACTTTAGGCGTTGGCCGCAACATCAGCGAATCTGGTCTTGGCTTGTCAGATGATGAGATTGAATACCTCTTAAACAACGATATTAAGCGCGTGCGAGAAGAACTTGAAGACGCCTATTTCTGGTTCCCCGCACTCAACGAAGCGCGACAAGATGCGATGATTGACATCTGTTTCAACCTTGGCCTCACCCGATTGCGAGGATTTGTTAACGCTTTGGAGGCGATGTCTCGTGAACAGTTTGATATTGCAGCAGATGAGTTCATGGACTCGCGTTGGAGTCAGCAAGTAGGCAACCGCGCTGTTGAGGTGACTGAGATGATCCGCACAGGGGAGTATCAGTAATGGCTTTGCAAAAGTTTATCTTTAACCCTGGCATCAACAAAGAAGGCACTGACTACACAGCAGAAGGCGGGTGGTTTGACGGCAACTTGGTGCGTTTCCGAAAAGGATTTCCTGAAAAGATAGGTGGTTGGGAAAAGTACATTACTGAAACGTACAACGGCACAGGCAGAAAGCTTCTGGGTTGGGTTGCGCTTGATGGTACGAAGCTACTTGCTCTAGGAACTCGTACCAAGCTGTACATACAGGAGGGCGCTGGCTACGACGATATCACCCCTATAAGAAAAACATCCACAAACAGTATTACGTTTGCTGCTGTAAACGGCTCTTCTACGCTTACGGTTACAGATTCAAGCCATGGCGCGGCTAAGGGAGACTTTGTCACCATATCTGGCGCTGTATCGTTGGGCGGCAACATAACAGCTGAAGTATTAAATCAAGAATACGAAATAGCCACTATCGTTGACACAAACAGTTACACGATTACAGCAAAAGACACGAGTGGCGCAGCTGTTACAGCCAACGCTTCTGATACAGGCAATGGCGGTTCGGGTGTTGATGGGTCTTATCAAATCAATGTCGGCTTAGATGTGTTTGTTGCTGGTTCAGGGTTTGGCGCTGGTGCCTGGGGTGCTGGTGGCTGGGGTTCTACAAGCGCAATCAGTGCATCTAATCAGTTAAGATTGTGGTCGCTGGATTCATTTGGTGAAGACTTGTTGTCTTGTGTGCGAGGTGGTGGAATTTTCTACTGGGACTACACAAGCTTCTCCTCTAGAGCACTTCCTTTAACATCTTTAACTGGCGCTAATCTTGCCCCAACTGTGGGGCTGCAAGTGCTGGTATCTGATGTTGATAGACACGCGATCGTTCTAGGTGCAGACCCAATTGTGAGTGGCGCTAGGTCTGGGTCTGTTGACCCACTGCTGGTTGCTTTCTCCGATCAAGAGAATGCTGCTGAGTGGGAACCATTATCCACAAACACCGCAGGTTCACTGCGCTGTTCAGCTGGCTCACAAATTATTGGTGGCCTTAGAGCAAGACAGGAAACGCTTATATGGACTGACGTTGCGCTGTATAGCCTGCAGTTTATTGGGCCTCCATTAACGTTTGGCTTGAACTTGATCAATGAAGGTGTGAGCTTGATTGGGCCTAACGCTGTGGTGAATACACCATCTGGCGTATTTTGGATGGACAAGAAAGGCTTTTACTCGTACCAGGGAGCGGTTCAACCACTGTCTTGTAGCGTGCATTCTTATGTGTTTGATGACTTAAATGAAGGCCAAGCATTCCAAGTCTTTGGGTTTGTTAACAAACAGTTTGATGAGGTTGGTTGGTTCTATTGTTCGTCAGATTCAGACGTAGTTAATCGTTATGTGGCCTACAACTATCTAGAACAAACTTGGTCTATTGGCCAGCTATCTCGCACAGCTTGGCTTGATGAAGGTATAGAGTCGTTCCCTAGGGCTGCAGCATACGGATCAGACAGCAACAGCAATTTGATCTACAAGCACGAAACTGGGTTTGATGACGATGGCTCTCCAATGGACAACGTGTTTATTGAGAGCGCAGACTTTGATATTGGAGAAGGTGAGGACTTTCAGTTTGTGCGTAGGTGTATACCAGATGTGAAGTTTACAGGTGACGGTGAAAACCAAACAATAAACTTTGTGTTGAAGGCAAGAAACTTCCCAGGTAACACATTGACCACGGATCAAACGTCCACGATCACCAGCACCACCACCAAAGTAGATACTCGAGCTAGAGCGCGCCAAGCGGTTGTGCGATTTGAGTCTGATGATGACGGCACAACAGGTGTTCGCACGGGTGTTGGGTTTAGAATTGGTGGCACCCGTTTAGATATACAGCCTAATGGGCGGCGATGAGCAAGTTACTACAAGGCAGATTACCGTTTGTTAATGGCAACGCTAATGTAAATGGCGTTACTTTTAACAAGGCGGTTCGGCTTTTAGAGATAAGCTTGGATGCCTTTGATCCAGACGCAACAGCGCAATTCACTGAAAACAAAAGAGATACTTTAAAATTCAACGCTGGTGATCTAATCTGGAACACGACTATAAATGCTTTGCAAGTGTATGATGGCGATAACTGGATTACTTTAACCAGCGCGAATCTTTCATTAGAAGCACAAGGTCAGGTTGGTTCTGTTCAAGTTGTTAATGAAGGAGCAATCGTAGTGAGTGTAGGTTCATGACAAAACTATGTGCAAGAGGCAAGGCAGCGGCCAAGCGTAAGTTCAAGGTATACCCGTCTGCGTATGCAAATGCTTATGCCAGCAAAATCTGTGCGGGCAAAATTAAAGACCCCTCTGGCTTGAAGCGTAAAGACTTCAAAGGCCCGAAGCCAAAAGATATGAATGCAGGTGGCTTTGTTGCTAAACGCGCTCGTGTAATAGACCCTAGAGGATTCAGTGGCATGCTGCCTAACAAGCGCAAGCCCACTAAGATCGCATGAGCCTAACCAAATGGTTTTCAAAAACAGACTCAAAAGGCGATTGGGTTGATATTGGCGCGCCCAAGAAAGATGGCAAGTTTCAAGCGTGTGGTCGCAAGAAAGTTGAAGGCTCAAAGCGCAAGTATCCAAAGTGTGTGCCGCGATCTAAAGCCAATCAAATGACTGAAGGCGAGCGTCGTAGTGCCGTCAAGCGAAAGCGCGCTAAGCCACAGGGTGTGGGCGGCAAGCCAACAAATGTGAAGACCATTGTAAAGAAAGCCAGCGGCGGCGAAGTTCGTCGTAACCATCGGGGTTGTGGCGCTGTTATGTCTGATCGACGCAAGAGAACTAGGTACTCCTGATGTTTAGACGATACGCACAAGAGTTCAACGGCGGTGGTGAAGTCAAGAAACGACGCCGCGATAAGATGCCGAAGCGCAATAAAAAGAACTTTCGCCCCACAAAACAAGGCGCTGGCATGACAGAAGCTGGTGTAAAAGCGTATCGTAAAGCCAATCCTGGTAGTAAACTCCAGACTGCTGTGACGGAGGATAAGCCTACAGGTAAGCGAGCAGCGCGTAGAAAGTCTTTTTGCGCACGATCTGCAGGGCAAATGAAGAAGTTTCCAAAAGCAGCAAAAGATCCTAACTCTAGGCTAAGACAAGCCAGACGGCGATGGAAGTGTTAAGCAGGTGAGTAACTGATATGGGAATGAGTAGATCTGAAAAAGAGATTGCAGCAGCGCAAAAAGATTTGCGTCAGCAAACGTCTAAAGCGATCAAAGATTTCGACACATCTGGTGGCTTTCAACGTTTTGCGCCAAGCCCTCTTCAAAGCGCCATGCCTCAACTTAAAGGCAGCACTTCATTTTTAGGTGGGGGGGCAAGCCCATACGCGCAGTCTATGGCGTATCAACGCCTACCTGGGATGACATATGCCAACCTTCCAGGCACAACCACAGCGTTCTACCCACAAGCAAACGTAGCCCCTCCTGTAGCCACAACGCCCCCAGCAAGCGGTGGCGTTTCCAATCAGTATAAGTCTGAACCTGCAATAGATGTGGGCAGAGCAGATGATCCGGCTGATATTGAAGCAGAGAATGCATTGCTTCTTGCTGAAGTTATTGAACGAGCTAACGAGATGAACTTTGAGCGGCGAGATGAAATGGCTGATGCGTTCAAAGATTTTGAATTAGAACAAGCTATTCGTCGCGGCCCGTTTCAGATAGAAGATTACGATGACATTTTTGGCGACGATAAGATGCTGGAGGTTGCAGCAGACAATCGTGAAAGAGCTTTCTCAAATGAAGACTTGCTTGTTTCTCGCAGCGCCCCTGGCGGGATACTAAGTCTTAGCGATCTTCAAAACATTCAAGACTCTATTGGCGACAATGTCATGATGACCATGGCTGATGGTGGTATTGCTAGTATACCCGTGCAAATGAGCGGTGGTGGCGCGCTCGCGGCTCCAGGACAAACTTTAGGCGGCACCTCTGCAGGAAACTTGATGAGTTTAAGTGGTGGTGGAGTTGGCGGTGCTGGGGTTGGCGTAAACCCAATGACGCCTTCGCCTGTTGGAACCCCTTCAGATCAAAAGGCATCTTCAAAAAAACAAAGTCGATATGCCAACATGACTAAAGAGCAGTTAATTGCTCTTTTGGAACAACAAAACAAGTCAGACCTTGGTGCTGAGCTTACCGCTTTGAGCAAAGCATTAACGCCTCAACCATTGGCTGATGGCGGAGATGTCGATTTTCCTCGTATGAATGGCCCGATATCTGGCCCAGGCACAGAGACATCTGATGATATTCCTGCAATGCTTAGCGATGGCGAGTTTGTCGTAAACGCTAAAGCTGTTCGTGGCGTCGGTAGAATGAATGGCGCTGGTAAATCTAAAGAAGAACAACGCCGTGAGGGCGCTCGCATGATGTATGCCTTACAGAAGGCGGGCGAGCAAGCGATGAGGAAAGCGTAATGGCTAGTACAGGTGTAACAGATACCAGTATACCCGTAATAATGCCCCAGGCGGGGCAAACCTATGCCGATCCAGCGATGGAGTTGGCAACTAGAAACATTCTAGCTACATACTTTGGTGACCCATCTCAAGGCAACTTGGGCATGATGGGGCAGCCCATACCTATTCCTATTCAACAGGTGGCTGGGCTATCGCCACAAGAAATTCAAGCGCGTAATGCTGCGCAGGGGTTGGGTGGTTTTGGTGGACAACTAGCAGAAGCACAAGAGCTTTTTAGGCGTTCAGGACAAGGGTTTGACCCGCGTTCTGCTGGTTTGTTTGCAGACCCACGAGCGCGTGAATTGTACGAACAAAGCCTTGGCGTGTATGACCCATCCATGGGGCAACGATTTGTAGATCAGAGAGCAAGATCTATGATGGAAGGTGCGGCTGGAGATATCAGTGCAGCTGGCGCAACCATCCCAGGCCAAATTGAAGCCGCTCAAAGGGGCATGGCTGGCGGTAGCCGAGACATTGAAGCCGCGGCATTAAGAGCAATGGACTCAACTGGCGAAGCAAATAGAGCGACTAGACAAGCAAGTCAACAAGCTCAACTCGCATCAACAGCAGGCGAAGAAGCATTGCTGCGTGGCGCTGGCCGCGTTGGTGGTGTTGTGGGCGCAGGACAACAAGGTCTGAGCGAAGCATTGGCAGCAGGACAAGCCGCTGCAGGCAGGGCAGGCGCTGGCATAGAAGACGCTGCTCGTGGGATTACAGGTCAAGTCGGTGGTGCTCAGACAGGTGCTGCAGAAGCGGCGCGTAGAGCGCGTGCACAAACTCAAATGGCTGGACGAGACTTGCGATCCGCTGGAGAAATGGGCCGTCAAACAGCGATGCAGGGTATCGCTGGACTCGCAGGCACTGGTGAGCAGTTTGATCCTGCAGGCATTGCTAGATTCCAAGATCCCTTCACGCAACAAGTTATTGATGCGCAACAAGCAGAGATCGCTAGACTAGGCGAAAAACAAAAACAAGATGCTAGAGCACAGCAAGTTAGAGCGGGTGCATTTGGCGGCTCTCGAGGCGCGATACAAGAAGCTGAGATTGGCCGTAACGTATTACAGCAGCAGGCTAAGACAGGTGCTGAGTTAAGATCACAAGGCTTCCAGCAGGCAGCACAGCAGGCACAACAATCGTTTGAGAACGCGCAGGCGCGCCGTCAGCAAGCCGCGCAACTCACTGGGTCAATGGGTCAGGCTGGAGCAGGAACGTCCTTACAAGCCGCAGCAAGAGCAGGAGAGCTAGGATTAACTGCAGAGCAGTTAGCTCAACGAGGTGCGCTTGAAGGCGGACAGCTTGGTCTTTCTGGACAGCAAGGCATTGGCTCATTACTTGGCCAAGCTGGTCAATTTGGTATGCAAGCGGCTGAGATGGGTAGAGGCGTAGCTGGTGAGCAAGCTGCGCTTGGCATGCAGGGCATACAGTCTGAGGCTGATCTTGCTAATAGAGCGGCTCAGATGGGTATCTCCACGCAACAACTAAGATCGCAGTTGGCTCAACAGGCAGGACAAGCAGGCCGAGATGTTGCTCAAATGGGTATGCAAGCTGGAAGAGATGTAAGCAACATCGCTCAACAAAGCGGCCAGATGGGCATTCAAGGTGCGCAAACACAAGCAGGTCTTGCAGGACAGCGTGCAGACATCGCTCAAGGCATAGGCCAGTTAGGCATGCAGGGTCAACAGCTTGGGTCAAGTGTGTTTGGCCAGCAGATGGATCGCTTCGCACGAGCAGGACAAGGTCTTGGCGGTCTTACGCAAGATCAGTTTGGCACTGCGCTGCAGGCGTTTGGTCAAGGCACAGGCGCTCAACGCGCAGCCGCAGCAGGCATCGCAGGACTTGGCCAACAAGGTCAACAGATGCTGGGCACGCAGATTAATACTCTTAATCAGTTAGGGGTAACGGGTAGAGGCATACAGCAAGCAGGTCTTGATGCGCAGTACAAGGCGGCTACTCAGATGGCTGATGAACCGTTCATGAGACTGCAGCGTGGCCAAGCGTTGTTGCAAGGTGGCGCACCGTTCATGCCTCAGTACACCAGCGGCTTCAGCATGGGTCAAAACCAAGGGCAAGCTCAAACTCAGGGCAGTAAGTTTGCTCAAGGGTTAGCGGCAGTAGGAACTGTTGCGAGTGCTGCAGGAGCTATGGGATTTTCTGACATCCGCCTGAAAGAAAACGTAATGAAGGTTGATGACGTTCAACCCGGCGTAGGCTGGTACACATGGGATTGGAATGACACGGCTAAGGCCATGGGCATTGATGACCCAACTGAAGGTGTGATTGCGCAAGAACTCAAGGCAGTTGATCCAAGTGCAGTTGTTGTAGGCGACGATGGCTACTATCGTGTTGATTACTCCAAAGTAAACCGCAGCCGTGAAACGATCTAGGCGTGAGAGAAAGATCAGCAAGGTCATGGGAGAGTTCAAGGATGGCTCTCTTAAATCAGGTGGTTCGGGTAGAAAAGTAACAAATCCAAAGCAAGCTATGGCAATTGCTTTGTCGGAGGCGAACAGAATGAATCAAGGCGGAATAGTTGGACTTGCGCAAATGCAATCGCCTTTTGCTAATTCGATTCGACCACAGGCTCAGACCATGGGGCCTCGACCAATTGCGCCTGGCCCGCAGCAGATGGGGCCTATGCAAAGAAACTTCATGCAAATGCAAAGCCAAATGCGAGGCATGCAGCAAAATCCCTTGGCACTTTATCAAGGCTATTTGGGTCAAAAATACATAGGGCCGATGCAACAAGAGCAAGAAAATAAAATTAATCAATTTGTAGGCGCAGTCAGCCAAGCAGAGAGACAAACTTTTGGTAATCCACAAGGCGGCAAAACTTTTGGTGGCAGATTACAGCCGGGTATGCCTGGGTCTGGTTTGATGCCTCCCATGAATCAAGCACCAGACGTAATGCCTCCCATGAATCAGGCGCCAGCCGTAATGCCCAGAGGGTATTCAGATCGCGCAGCCGAATTCGACCCAGCAGACATGGCTCGTTTTGATGCTTTGCGAACACAAGGCCCCGCGCTCATGAACCAAGGAGGCATGATGTACAGCGATATCATGAACAGGCCAATGTTCCAGACGCCTCAGCAGCGCCAAGGCATGGGCATCATGGCGGGCGTTGCGCCTGTGCGTGGGTATGAAGAAGGTGGAATGGCTACGCCTGAATACACGCCTAAGTTTATGCGTGAAGAGGATTCAGAAGAAGACGGCCTTGGCCGAATGTTGTTTGAGTTTTTTATAGTTGATCCAGATGATCCTGTTGATGTTGGGTTAGCTTCAGCATCTGCTGCCATGGTGGCAGGAGGCATAACTGCCCCAGGTGCCGTAGCTACTCAGTTGGCAAGGATGGGTTACAAAGGCAAAAAACTTTTTGATGCCGTCAAGAAGATTGAAAGTTTAGGAAAGCCTAGCAAGCCAGATGCGGGAGTGATTCGTCAAGCCATGGCTCCAGTTGGAGCAACTTACGGAGCAAGCCAGACAGGAAGAATGGTTGGTGAAGTTCCTGAAATAGTTGAAGCAGTTGGCGGGATAGCTCAACTATCTGGTGGCGGATTTTTGGAAGGGTTGATTCAATCAATTCCGGGCAAAGGCGGCAAAGCGATAGAAATTCTAAGCAGAGGCATTGACGCTGGTCGTGTAGCGATTGATGACATATTAAACGCTTTAAAAAGAGGCGATATTGAGCAGAGAGAAGCAGAGGCTCTTGTTGCTAAAGCAGACAAAGTCCTTGGCGAACCTGGCGCTGAAACCGTTGAGCAGGGTCAAAGATTAGTGCTTAAAAAACCTGATGGGGAGTTAATTGAAACCCCCATAGGAAAAGTGCCTAAAGCGCCTGAACCGCCTGTGACGCCAAAGGTTGCTGATGATGCCACAAAGGCGGCTACAGGGGCGGCTGAAGAAGCTGGTGAGGCTGCAACAAAGAGAAGACCAATTAGAACAATTGGCAAAGCTGGCGCAGTGGGTGCAGCGGGACTTGGAGCTACAGATTTAGCTCTTGGAACTAATTTCTTATCAACTGGTCTTGAAAAGATTGGAGATGCATACGGCGCTGTTAGGGATGATGTTGCCGCAACCTTGGAGATGCCTGAAATTGTGGCTTTAAGAGAAAGAGTAAATCCAGACACTGGCGAGCGCGTTGAATTAACAGAATCTGTTATGGAGCAGGTTGACTTAAATAAAGATGGCAAGATTTCTGATGAAGAGCGCAAAGCCATAAAAGAAAAAGCTGATAAAGCTGTGGCGGCACAACAGAAACCTGATACAGGAACAGGAACAGGCACACCTAAGCCTGAAGCAACGGGTATCATGAAGTTCTTGTTTGGTAAAGACGGTATCGGTGGTGATCCGGGCGCAGTTGGCAAGACCATGGATTATTTAGCTGACCCAAGAACTCGTTACGCGCTTGCTCGCGCTGCAGAGTCACGCCCTGGTGTTGTAAACAGAAACTTCTTCACCGACTTCACGCTTGGTCAAGCTGAGTACGACCAGCTACAAGGCAAAGATGAAACTGCCTTGATGCAGAACTATGAGTTCTTAAAGGCTGCTGGCAAGAGTGATGATGAGATCTTTGATTTGTTGTTAAGTAAAGATACCGCAAGTGATCAAGCAGAAAGATATCAAGATCAAGTTTTATCTTTGTACACCGCAGCCAGAGAGGATGCGAGAAACACAGACAAATCAGACGCTGAATTATTAGAAGAAGCAAGATTAACTGCAGCGGCTATAATTTTAAATCAATCTGTCGCAACTCCAAAAGATAGCGACGTAACTGAAATACCTTTACAGCCAGCAGTTCAATGATACGAGTAAGGTTGCCCGATGGCAGATCTGTGCCTGTTGATACAGACAACCCAGACATCGCACGAGCAACAGCACAAAAGTATTTACAAGAGAACCCTCTTGTAGAACGTGGCGCTCAGTTGGGCGAAGAAGATGTGTCAGCCATTGGCGACATTGGTCGAGGTGTTGCAGCTGGATTGGTTAGTGCTGTAGAGGGTGTAGCGACTCTACCATCAGAGCTTTCTGGCGATGAACAAAGCGCACAAGAACTAAGAGAGTTTTTTGCAAAGTACAAACCAGACACATCTACAGATATCGGCGAAGCTGCTCGCTTCATAGCTCAGTTCGCAGCACCTGGCGGTATCGCCGCAAAAGCAGCAAAAGGTTTGGGATCGATAGGTAAAGTCGGCGCGTTTGGCGCTGCTGACATTGCAGCCACGACGCCTGATGTAGAAACCCTAGGTGATTTATTTGAAGGTGGCCCCACTCAAAGAATTGATACAGCTGATCTAGCTGGGGCTGAGCTTGCTGCTGCGAACCTGTCAAACAGACTGAAAGTTGGTGCGGAGGGGGCGGCATTGATTCTCGGTGTGCCAGCGGTAGCTAAGCTAGGCCTTCAAGCAGTAGGTGCAACTGCTGGTGCAATTGGTAGAACTGACTTCATAAGAGATGCAGCACGAGCGATCAAAGACCCCAACACACCGTTTCACGACGTTGGCGTAAAGCCAGATCTGTCTGATCCAGGCTTCATCCGAGGCAACATAGATCGATTCAAGAAAAACTTCACTAAGTACGCTAAGTTTCAAGGCGGTATGCCTGATAGGTTCACCAAACAATACGATGCTTTGCGCATTCATGAGATTGCTGCTCATAGTTCTGGAGCGCGACAAGCAGTCGAGAAGATAGACAACGCTCTAACCTTTGTTAACAAGAATGAAGGCGTCTTCAACAATCAAGACAAGAGCAGAATTCTTAACACATTGAATGATTTCTTGTTCGCTGAACAATCCATGGCGAACCCAGGCTTGACCCGCGAAGTAATAAAAAACAACGCGGCTAAAGAGCTTAAAGAAATTGATGACATCATCGCCAAGAATTCGTCAAAGAGCTTGTTTGCTAATCGCAAAGACATGAGCTTGTTTAAGGGCGCAGAAGATCTGCGAGGCCAGATAGATGGATTGAGTGACTCTGTGCAAGACATATTGCGTGATCCAATACTCACTCCAGAGATGCAAGCAGATTTGATTGAAACCATAGGGAACAACAAAACTTTCTATGGCATGCGTTTGTACCGCGCTCTTAACGACACAAGCTACACGCCAACTGTTGAACAAGCTGACAAGGCCGTCAAAGAATTAGTGGATTCAAGCCAAGGACTAGATGACGCATACAAGCTGACTGAGGCAGACGCTAGGTCTGTATTGAACGGCATGCTTCAGAGTGACTTTAGCAACGCCAAAATGGCTCCTAAAGATATTATCGAAACACCCACTCTTACGGGTGTTGCTCAGGGTATGTTGAAAGGTCGGCGTCTAGACAACCTTCCTGCAGTCAGAGACTTCCTTGGCGAATACACAGGCGCTAAAGATGTAATGATGCGAGCAAAGCCTGAACGCATAAGAGCGCGTGACGTAGGCGAACAGGAGGTCGGGCTGCGCACCAAGATGGTTGAGACCGTTGATGTCATGTCTAAGCAAATCGCCAAAGCTCGATACTACAAGAACTTGGTTGATTACAATGATGCGCTTGGTGATCGAAGGTTTCTGTTTGATCAACTCCCTCCAAACGCTCAGCTGGGAGAGTATTCTCGGATAGGTGCTGAATCATCCAACCCGCTGTCAGAAATTAGTGAAAGCGCAAAGCGTAGGTTTGGCCCACTTGCTGGCAAGTATGTGCGCAATGATTACAAAGAAGCACTTGAGAATGGATCAGAGATTTTTGATTTAGCAAAGGGCGGCATTCCTTTGTATTCAACCTTTCTAGGGTTGAAGGGCATGTCTCAAATTGCCAAGACGGTATACAGCCCAATCACACAAATAAGAAACGCAACGACTGCAGGCTTCTTTGCTTTAGCGAATGGCAACATAGGCAACTCAAAGTCTTTAGCCAACTCTTTCTCAACAGTGTTCAGCAACCTAAACCAAAGGCTCACTGCACCCGGTAAGTCTGGAGCTACGCTGGCTGACAGGCAGAAGTATTACAACGAGCTTGTAGATCTTGGCGTAATCAACACCAATGCCAAGGTTGGTGAGTTTGAGTCTTTGTTGAACGACGCTGTTGATAACAATGCGAAAGGGAAGGCCATATTTAAGTGGGCACAAGGCAAGCAAAATGGTTTGGCTGCTAAGCTATATCAAGCGTCTGATGATGTATGGAAAACATACAGCTTTGAAATGGAGTTAGGCCGACTGCAGAAAGCTTTCACCAAAGACCCAAATACAGTCATCAATGTGTCTGATCCCAGAAACTTCACTGAGTTTGGTGCGGTTGTTAGAAAAGGTGATCTAACCGAGAACGAGTTTCAAACCCTATTGAAGCGTGAAGCTGCTGAGATCGTAAAAGATACAGTGCCCAACTACTCGCGTGTTCCAGAGTTCATCAAACAGTTAAGGCAAATGCCATTTGGTAACTTTGTTGCGTTCCCTGCAGAAATGATCAGAACAGGCGGCAACATCCTTGGCCGCAGTATCAAAGAGCTTGCAAGCGATTCTCCTGAGATCAGAGCGATTGGCATGAAGCGATTGCTGGGATTCACCTCAGTAAACGTAGCCATACCTCAGTCACTGGCCATTGCAGGCACACAACTTACTGGTGCAAACGAAGAACAGGTGCAGGCGTACAAGCGATCAATGGCTGCTGATTGGGATCGTAATTCCACGTTGATACCGATAGCCACAGACAAAGATGGCAACATCACTGATCTTTACAACTTCTCGTACACCAATCCTTACGACTATCTGAAGCGTCCATTTAGTGCTGTGTACAACGCTGTAAACAATGGCATCACAAAAGAAGAAGAACTAAGCACCATCGCTTTTAACGCAATGTATGACAGTAGTGCTGAATTCTTTTCACCATTCATGAGCGAGTCGATTGTTACCGAAAAGATTGCTGACATTGCGCGTAACAGAACATCTTTTAACAGACCTGTATGGAACGAGTCAGACACTCTTGGAA
>Ga0208303_1000521_pt1 | contig 15830 bp, 18 predicted proteins | sample CB_VirMetaG_2_FD_184537 | JGI IMG/M metagenome (GOLD analysis project Ga0208303, IMG submission 184537) | Freshwater to marine saline gradient viral communities from Chesapeake Bay - CB_1504_2 Viral MetaG (SPAdes) (version 4) | ecosystem: Environmental > Aquatic > Marine > Coastal | place: USA... | reverse complement strand
GAACGTTGAATTGCCAAAGGCTGATTCATTATTTGAAGAAGCTAACAGTGGTAGACAAGTATTCCTAAGACAAGGGAAGCGCTCTTTTGCTGGTGAGTTATGGGCTGAGGATTCAACACCTACTTTCTTAGGAAAGTTAAGAAACGCTGGTTGTGTTGATTTTGGTGTGTACATTGTAGACGTTGAAGGTAACTTAATCGGTAGCGAGGTTGACGGTTATTTGTACCCAATCGAGGTGGATAATGCGTCATTTGACCCAAAGTTTGCTTTTGCGACTGATTCAACAACTCAAAAAATTATGCTTGGTTTCGACTTCGCGAGATTGTTTGACGAGTCAACTATGTACATGATTACGGCAACGGAAGCTGGGCAAGATTTCACTGAGTTGGAAGGGTTAATTGATGTTAACATCAACAACCTTGCATCAAGTGCTACTGTTGCAACTTTTGACGCTACGTTTGACTACGGAACTGCAGTTAACAAGTCATTGTACAAGGGTGCGACTGACACGGCTGATTGGGAGATTGAAAACGTGACGCAATCGTTAACTTTTGCGCCTGATTCTGTTACGGAAGCAACTGACGGGAGCTACTCTTTAGATTTCTCAGTAGGTGGAACGGTAACACTTGGGGACACAATTAAAGTAGTTGTTAAAAAGACAGGGTTCAGCGGAAACGCTTCTGTTGTAACGGCGTAAAATTATGGCTGATATTGTTATTAAAGGCATTCACTTCAACCGCGAAACGTTGCGCAAATGCACCAAAAAGAAAGCTATGAAAGGCTTTACAGGTGTTGACCGCGTAATCGTAGAGCAGGCTTGGAGGGAAGCGCAAAAGAAATAAAAGAAGCAAGTAGTTAGTAGTAGTTTAGGAGGAGGGGGTATAATGCCCCCTTTTTTTTTGTAAATTGATGGTATGTTTAAAACGGTTGTTGAAGAGCGAATAAAATTAGCTTTGTTATTGGATGAGTCGATAACTTGGTATGCTGCACATACGGAGCAGATAAAGGACGTTATTTTAGACTTGATACAAAATGAGCAGTTGATTGACAAGGGTATTGATGCAGATGGTGAAATTATCGGTCGCTATTCAAAAGCTACTGAAATAATCAGCGGAGGACTGAAAAAAGCAGGTGAGCCTTACAACTTACTTGATACGGGTAGTTTTTTTCGTTCCATGTTTATTGACGTGCTGGAAAACTCTATTGAAATTGACGCAAGTTCGGGGACATTTAGGAAAATGCAGAATCAAAATTGGTGGCGAATTAGTATCTTAGGACTAACTACTGACAACCTAGATGAATATGTTGAATTACTTAAAGAGAATTATATCGAGCTTACGCGCCAAACGTTGGGGCTTGATTGATGAAATGCCACTTTACAACTGGGTGAAGTGCAATGACGGAAAGCTAATTTACATACGAAAAAAGGCGGTTGGTGTTGTGAATAAGCGTGATTTGGAAGCATTTACTACTATTTACGACGAGTATTTAAAAGAGTTTGGGCTAAATGATAGGTATAAAAGATACCTAGAAGCTAAAAGAAGGAAGGCTATTTATCAGGCTAAGTATGTGATTAAAAAAGACCGTTTTCTGTTGAATAAAATTGAAATAGAAGATGGCAAGATTAAAGATTTAGAAAGGTTTTTTGGTGATGGACAACGTATTGAAAGCGTGTTGACTTACATTTCAATGTGGTGTGGTTACAAGATTGACCAAAAAACAACGAGCGTTAAAGAATATTTTACTTTATTAGAGGAGTATGGCAAAGCAAATAAAACGAAGTGACGTAAGTGAAAAGGATTTGTACCGTGACATTAGAAAGTCGGCGGAGGATACTATTGGCACGGTTGAAAGCTTAAACAAAGAGCTAGGCGAAACGGCTGAGGTGCTTTTGAAGAAATTAAAGAAGCCTTTAGATGTTACGGCGGAGGGTTTAAAGGAGGTTACGGCAAACTCGGACAAGCTGAACGAGATAATGAAGCAGTCGTTAAAGCTTGACAAGGCAAAGGCGGACGCAATGAAAGCAAAGACGCAAGCGGACAAGGCTTTAGCAAAATTGCAAAAGGAAAAGATAAAGCAGGATAAAGATAAGTTGAAACTATCCCGTCAATTAGAGCAGGCAACGGACGAAGAAGTAAAAGCGAAAATAAGGTATCAAAAAGCTACAAGGGAGCAAAAGAAAATACTTGCTGACGAGTTGATTTTGCTTGACAAATCGGCTGGGACTTTGGAAAAATTAGCTGCATCGAATAGAATTTTAAGGCGTGAGCGTGAGAAACTAGACCTTTCAACTGTTGACGGTAGAAAGCGGTTAAAGGAAATTAACGACGAACTTGATGAAAACAACGAACAGATAAAGGAAAACTCGGACGCTTTAAAAAAGCAAAAATTAAACGTCGGTAACTATACCGAGTCAATACAGGAAGCGACTGGAGAACTTGGCGGTCTTATTGGGGGTATAAAGAAGAGTGTTGATGCTTTAAAAACTCAAGTACAATCATTTAGGCAGCAAGCGAAGGCAGCAAATACGGCTGGGAAAAAGGTTAAGGCATTTGGGAAAGCGTTGAAAGGAATTGGAATTGGATTGGTTATCGCTTTGCTAGGTGCTTTGGTTAACTCATTTGCTGGTACTCGTAAGGGTGTGCTTGCAATGGAAGGGACTATGAAGAAGTTTGCAGCCATTACGAAGAGAATAGGTTCGCAAGTAGGAGATTTCATTAGTAAAATAATGCTAAAAATAGAGAAGTTTGGCTTGTCAATAGAGGGCTTTAAGTCTAAAATAAATAATTTAGGCGGTACTTATTTCGGTGTTGAAGTAAAGCCGTTCGAGGGGCTATTTGAAGACATAAGGTCTCCAGAAGAAATTGAGAAGGATTTAAAAAGAATCAACAAGGAGTTGGAGAATATTGAAAACAAAAAATATCCACCAATTGGGGGTGTTTTAGATGGTGTTGATGAAACAATAAAGAAGACTTTTGAATATGAAAATGCCTTAGCTAACACCACGGAGCAGATTGAAAAGTTGCGAGGAGAGGAAGAAGTCTTGTCTGAGCGAGCTGGAGATATGACATTAAGCTTTGACCAACAAAGGGCGGCACAAGAAAAGCTAAACGAAACAGTAATTGAAAGGATAAAACTAGAAAAAGACCTGGCAAAACAAAATGTTGATTTACAAGCATTGAAAATAAGGGAGCAATTAATAACCGCAGGGCAGAATTATTCAATAGAGCAAATAAAAAACTTAGAGTTTCTTAAAAACGAAGAAGCTCAATTGAAAATAAGTTCGGAAGCTTTGGCAGAATTAAGAGATGCGAAAACAGAGCTAATAAGTAAGGATAATGAATTAAACTCCACGCTCTCCAAGAACGCAATGGAGCAAAGAAATACAGATAAAGATGATTTTGAGAAGAAACTAGATTATGCAATTGACGCTTTCGATGTTGTTAAAACTATCAATGAGCGTATAATTAACAACGAAAAAACAACACTTGCAGAGCGTGAAATTTTAACCGAAGAAACAAGGAGGTTGGCTGATAAGTCATTTAAAAACCAAATCGGACTGGTTGAAGACTATACGAAGCAAAAGATTGATTTTGAAAAGTTGATACAGTTACAAGATGAGGAAGCTATACGTGCTGAGTTAAAGAAGTCTATACTGAACGAAACTACTTTAACAAGAATCCTAGAAATAATTAAAGAGCGTAAACTAGCACTTCAAGACCTTTCAGAAACAGAACAAGAAACGGGCGATAAGCGTTTGGAAATGAACCGCCGAATCTTGGAAAGTGAGCAAGCTATTCAGCAGGACAATTACGATCTTGAAATTGAGTTAATGGAACGTAATTTTGACAAAGCTAAAGAATTGGGAGAGGAGACTATTGACGAACTACGGCAAAGGTTGGATGCTCAGAAGAAAATAATGGAAGAAAGGCTAATGGATCAAGCTGAGTTTGACATCCAACAAGCAGAAGAAGAAATATTGGATGATGAAGAAAAGGCGCAAAAGATTAAGGAAATTGAAGAGAAACTAGCCAACGACATTGAGCGCATCAATTTAGGTATTACGGACAAAAAGAAAGAACTTGATGAAAAGGAAATCGAATCTGAAGAGGAAAAGGCAGCAAAGTTAAAAGACAAGCAAGCGCAAAGATTGGAAGATGCTTTGGCAGTTCAACAACAGTTAACAGATGCTTTTGTAGAGCTTACTGATAGGCGAATCGCTAAGATTGATGAGGAGATTGCAGCAAGTGAGCGAAGATTTAGCACGTTGCAAGATTTAGCGGCAGAGGGTAACATAACTGCAAAGGAATCACTAGCGGAAGAAGCTCGTTTACTAGCCGAACAAAACAGAAAAAAAGAGCAGTTAGAAAGAAGAAAGCAAAGAATTGAATTAGCTTCAAGCGTATTGGAAGCTTACCAACGTAATACGGCTGATGAAAGCGTTACGAATCCACTTGCTAAAACAATTACTGACACTGTTCTTTTAACTGAGTTTATTAAATCTTTACCAGCGTTTTACGAAGGTACGGAAGACACTGGAAAGCATGGCGAGGGTGTTGATGGAAAGGGTGGGTTCTTTTCAATTTTGCACCCTAATGAAAGGGTAATGCCGAAGGAGTTTAACGCTATGACTGGAAATATGAGCAACGAAGATTTAGCAACATTGGCTTATAAATACCAATCGGGACTGATAACTGACACAAGCGATTTTAAAGGCGGTATGGCTATTACTGACAATAGTTTAGTCATAAAGGAGTTGCAGGACTTGAAAAGGACAATTAAAAACAAGCCCGAAACAAATATTGAATTGGAGCAAATTATTAGTGGTGCTATGGTTGTTAAGCGTACAACATCGCAAGGGAATACTAAAGTTTATAACCGTTATAGAGTTTAACTATGAGGCATTATTTAAACGGAATAGAGATAAGTCCAAGAAACGTGTTAAGTATTGGGCTATCAACAAATTTCACAGGCAACCCTGAACTTTTAGAGGTTAATACTGACACGGTTATTCTGCCACGTGAGGGGCGCAAAATAGTTTTGGATCACGTAGCAACAAAGGGAGTTTTTGAGGGAATACCTTATCAAATGGTAACAAGTAGCGGAATTACTTTAGAGTATTATGTGGACTTAACCGAAGGCACTGTTTACCGAGATTATGAAGTGGAGGTTAAAATAAAAAGGCGAGGTGGAAAGGATAACTTCTTTGACAATGCGGAGGGCTTGACGTTTGAATTAATGAATGCGAAGGGTGTTAATTTTAACTTTGTAGATATACCTTATTTAATTATACCGGACAATCAAGCGGAATTGGGCTTAACGCTTTCAATATCGCTTTACGTTATGACAAAGGAGTCTATTCAAGCTACAAAAGACCTTGTTACGGCGGTTAGTAATTTAGTAGAAGCAACTACTCCAAACGCTAGTATTCCACCCGTTCCACCATTAGGTGAGATTATTTCATTATCGCTACAAGTTGCAGGTCAATTAGCTTATACGCTTGCGGTTTACGCAGCCATTATAAAGCTTGCGCAACAAATGTTTGAGCTATTGTTCCCAAAAGTAAGGACAAACAAGGGCGCAACGGTTAAGGAATTGATAAAAAAGGGTTGCGAATACTTAGGCTATACGCTTGAAAGTAATTTATTAGACGAATGGGAAGCGTTAACAATCATGCCCGTACCTTTGATTAAGCAAAAAAGGGGAATTGTTGATTTTATCCAAAATGATTTGAACTTCTCCTTTACAAAAGGTTATCCAACGGCGCAGGATAGCACGCCAACACTAGGCAGTTTAATTGAAGCAGTTGAAACAATGTTTTTTGCTAAAACAAAAGTGAACAACGGTGTTGTGCAAATTGAACGCGATAATTATTGGCAGAATATCACAACAAACACACTTGTCCCTGCTTTGAATTTGCAGGATAGCAGACAAAATGAATATCAATTGAACACCGCCGAAGCGTGGAAGCGTACTTATATTCATTACCAAGTAGATTATAGCGATTTTCACACTATGGATTTCTTTGATCCTACGGATGCAGAATATAGCACTGAGCCGTTAGGCGTTACAAATAGCGACATTGTTACGATTAAAGGGCTTAACGACGTGAATATCCCTTTCGCCTTGGGGGTGCGTAAGAACAACCTCAATTGGATTGAAAAATTCGCGAAAACGTTTTTTAATTTCGTGGATAGTGTTACGGGAATCTTTGGAGGTGGCACTTCGTTTGCTAGTAAGATTCAAAACCGTGTTGGCGTCACGCAAATAGGTACGCAGTTTTTTAGCACAACAAAATTGCTTTATTCGGTGGGAGGTAGGCAGCCATCTGATTACGTGGATAGGTTGCGGGCTTCTAAGATTTACGCCGATTATCACACTGTTAATGAAATAAATCAAAACGGATATAAAATTTTTAATGACGTTCCTGTGCGTATTACAGATGAAAATTTTGTAAATTTATTGGATAATAACTTTGCCGAAATAAACGGGCAACTTTGCGAAATTCTTACGATTGATTATGTTGACGAAGAAAGCAAGGCTATTATAAGTTATAAAGCGCCGTTTGATTATGCGGCTGGTAAGGTTGAAATAATACAGATAAATGGATAAGTTATTAAATAAGGTATTGGACGAGTTCGAGAAGAAGCACAACAAAGCGATGGCTAGTTTACCGCCTGAGCATTACGCTAAAGTTAAGGACTACCATAAGGATGCAAACGAGATGCTAAAACAATTCCGTAAAGGTAATTTTTCCGAGCTAGACAAGTTAACAAGTAAGTATATTAAGACGTGAGCGTTATAATTGAAAATAAGGAGTTTACCGATAGTTTGGGAAATGTAACCAACTTTTATCAGTCGAATGCTGGTGACAGGGTTACGGCTCAAATAACTGTAGCTAGTAAAATTCGTGTTACTTCGGTTAATAATCCTTTGACGCTTGACCCTACTTTAAACTCTATTGAAAGCCCTACACAAAATTGGGAGGAAATAGGATTTCGAGAGGGTGACTTTATGGAGTACCGCGTTTATTCGTCTGCTGGTGTTTTAGAACACAGTGGAAATGTTGAAATACAGTCGATAAGTGGGGCTAGTGTTAACCTTGTTTCGTTTACTTCCGCTAATTTTTATGACATTTCAGCGCAAGAGGTGATGGAGTTTTGGGCGGTTACTGACGGCACGGGAACAACTACAAAAAAGCGTGGTGACTTGGAGCTTCATGTTAACCATTCTTTGAATAGTCAACAAGGAAATCAGGCGAGTTTAATTGATGGGGAAACTACTATTGTAAAGTTTAACGGTGTTGATGGCTTAGCGGTTAGCGGAAGCCTTAGCGCTGATTTAGTAGGGAAACAATCGGGGCAGTTTATTGAAAGTGCAACGATAACTTACACGGGAACAAATGCTGATAATTTCGACACCTACGAAATTGATTTCACCTTTATAAATTCAGGTGTTTACAACTCCGAATGGTTTTCAAATAGTGATTGCTTAAAGTTTTACATTAAGGGCTTATGGTCTGCAAATGGTAGTGAGCCGTTTAACCGTTTTGAATGGGATTTTGACAACTCAGCCAACACGGGGTGGTACAATGAGCCGTACAATGCAGGTGTAAATCAGGGTAGCGGAATAGTAAGCGGAATAAGTGATGTAAATTACAATCAGGTAAACAACGGTACTTTTAACGTTGACATAGGAAGCGCCGCACTGGGTACTTTGGGCATAGGTTCTGCTTATTTGTCAATAGATGATAGCTATTACAAAAATAGAGTTGAGCCGCAGCAAAACATTACTATGATTATACCCACTACTGATGCGAGTGGGATGAATGAAACGAGTTTTATCGGAGTTGAAAATTCAGCAAGTTACACCTTTGTGGTTAATAGTATCACTTTGGTAGCTGGTACTGAATACGAAATAGACTACACTTTAACTTTCGACAGTGGTTTTGAAACGTTTATGGATAACCGCATCGACGGTGATAGGCTTTTTTATGTGTGGTGCAGGGTAGGTAATTCAAATTATTTACTGTACGCCGACCAATTAGAAGAGGTTTTGCCTGTTGGTGGAGCTTTAACAATGGAGCAAGATTACGGCTATCTTGACCACGCGCATAATGTTATTAGTCGCAGCACTGATTTAACTGGTGGATATATTGCAGATACGGAGGACGATTTGGCTTATTTCGGGGCTTTTCAACTCGAAGATGGCGTAACTGACTATGAGCAATTAAACGTAATTGTAGAGGCATTCAATAGTACAACGGGTGCAGATTTTGAACTTCAAAAAACTGTGTTTAATTTTTCAGCTTTTACTTACAACCCAACAACGGGGCAATATTTATTTGACAGTCAGCAACCTATCAACAATAATTTGCCTACTACAAGTAAAAAGAAAACGGCAATCTTCAAGAAAGACGACAATTACAACGGCGTAGGTGTTTACGGTGTAAGTATTTACTATCCATTTTTATTGAATTGGCGCTATTGGTTAGGACAAACGGGCGTTAATGCTGATTTTTACCCTAACACCAATAAAAATTGGGAACAGTACGATAATTTAGGCGATTGGAATTTAAGATTAAAACTAGAATTAGTGAAAGGCGGTTTAGCGTTCACGCATACGTCCGAGTTCACTGATAGGGATTACAACGCCGATGCGGACGTGGATAGCACTATAAAACTATACAAGCAAAGTGATAGCAGCGAAGTTACTATAATTCCCGAAGGCGAAGCTTTGTACGTGGAAGCCGTTCACGAATTGAACACGGGGACTTGGGATTCTCAAAAAGTATGGGGAATGATAACAGTTGAGCCTTTTGAGGGCGCTCCACGTTGGATATGCAGCACAATTGTACCAACCGACAATAACGCACAAAACCCACTAACGCCCGAAAGCGGAATGATTGCAACTTTGGAATTTCCAAGCGCAACTACTGTGAAAATTCGTTGTAACTTTGATAGTAGTAAGGTAGATTTGACAAATGGTGTTAAATTTGGAAGTAAGGTCAAAGAAGGTGACACTGATATTATTGAAATTGGTAAGACAACAACGGATAACGAGTTGAAGAACACAACTGATGACGAAATTAAAACATTAGCATAATGGCAAAGATTAACGAATACCCTTTAGAGAGATTTACATTCGGTGATGATGATTATTACGATATTGATTATTGGGATGGTGCAGTTTATCAATCGGCAAAAATTAAAGGTAGCACAATAAAAGCCGCTATGAGTGGCGGAGGTTCTATTTTGGCAGCAGATGGTCAAGTAATGCCAGCAGATAGGTCGCAAGATTTAGCGAGTTTTAAACTTTCATTGCGTGATGGGGTGTTCACTTTGGGGACTGTTGACGCTGATTTCGGTAGTATATTTCAAGCCACTAAAGATAGTGGAAACACTTACGCAACTATCAAGACAAAAACGAACGATAACGCGGCTTTAATTTTGGATATTAACACGGCTGATGTTACGGGTGCAGGGAATAAAACGGCGTTCATTCAGTTTCGCGATGCTGGGGTTTCAAAGTACATTTTCGGTACAAATACCGATGGTGTTGCTAATTTTAGCGACAATTCATTCTTTATTAGTAGTAGCGCACAACTTACCGACTACATACAGGCTATTGATAGAGATACGGAATCTTTTGTAATTGGTCGGCAGGTTGGAAATCCTTTGAACGATAACGCAAAGTTTTTAATAAACAACGGTAATTCATTCGATACTACCGAGCTTGACAATGTGTTGATGCTTTCCAGCCGTGACGAGACAAAGAAGTGGAGTGTTGACAAAGATATGGTAATGAGCCACACGAAAGCGCAAAGCTTAGAACTAACCGCAACGGATAGGGGGTTATTGCTTAACCGAGTTACAACGGCTCAAATGAATGGCATTGCATCTCCTACTACTAACGAGATAGTGTATAACACTGATTTGAATGGTTTGTACCGTTATGATGGTGCTGCGTGGGTTGCTTTATCTGCTGGCTATGGGATTATTGAGGTTATTCGAGATAGTGATAATGGTGTGCCTACTTATTATGCTGATTTACAAACAGCAATAAGCACAACATACACAGCTTCAGAAAGTTCAATAGTTAATGTTTTATCAAATATAGTAGTAAATACAGATATTATTTTAAGTGATAATAGTAACGATTCTAATTCTTTAATCGTAGACTTAAATGGATTTGAAATAAAGAACTCTCAATCTGATTCAACGGGCATTTTTAAAATTGTTGGTAGTTGTTCCAATCTTAATGTTAGTGTTAAAAACGGGAGAATCGTTAAAGAAAATTCAACAGGAGGTTTTACAATAGATGTAGGCGGTACTAAAAATAGGGTAAGTTTTGAAAATTTGTATTGTTTATCAGACGGAGGCACAACTTTAGATGTTTCTAATACTGGCTACGAAATGGACTTAGGTGGTAGTATTATTGAAAACATTGGAGGTACTTATTCAATCTTTAACACAGGTACAGGTATAATTAAGAATTTCATCGCAAAAGGAACGGCTAATGTTACTTACAGAGAAGATTCTGGGCAGTTAGCTTGTGATTTTATAACTATAAACAGCGGTTCTGGTGATGCACTATTTACAAGAACAAGTGGGTTGATTCAAAATTTTTATGCTTATGCTAATTCTGGGAGTACTATTGTGCCTTCTGGTGGGTTACCTTTACTTAAAAGTTTTTACGCTTACAGTGAAACAGGTAGAGTTATTGATGCAACTAGCAATTCTTACTCAGCATTTGATTTTATTTTAGAAAATGGCAGCAGTAATACAGACTATGTTATTTGGTCGACTGGCGTAGGGGATAGGGAGAATAATCGTGGTAGTATTATCAACAACGGCACTGGTAACGGTGTTTTTAGCAATAACGGAACTAAAATGTCTTATGTAGATATATATCAAAACAATAGCTCTTATTGTGTTGTAGCTAGAGGAAACACAAATCTTTATAAATATTGTGATTTTACAAATGCAGGCGGTGCGACATTAATTGACAATCAGCAATCACTAGGCGCAACTTTTAAATTTTGTAATTTTAAAAGTGAGCTTGATACTGCTTCGGGTCATTCGGTAATTACACAAAATGATAGTTTTATTTTTGAAAATTGTAGTTTCGAGGTTGTTAATAGTAGTGCTAATTGTATAAATGCAATTGCTTCTAGAACAACATCAATTGTTAACTCAACATTCAAAGGAGCTACAACACCAATTAATGCAAATATAACAGTAACAGCATCAACGGATTTAAGCAACGGAAATAGACAAATATAACTTTATAAAAATGGATTTATCAATATTAATAGACGGAGGAATAGACGAAGCGACAGGGCTTCCTATTCAGTACGATGTAACAGGAATTACAATAATACCAAACAACCCCACAAAGGGGCGTAAAGCAGTTTTAACCGTTCACGCTGAAAGGGATTTAATAACGCCTAACGGTAAACTAATACCATCAAATGAGCAAAAAGGCGCAGGGTATAGACTAGACGAAGGTAAGATAAGCGTTAATGTTGATGGCACAACACTTTACAAGGTTGTAAGGGATGAGCAAGGGAACGTTGTTTATACTGACGGCAAGCCTACTTATTTGTTAGATGAAAACGGTGATAAGATACCGAGGGATAACGCGGCTATTTCATTGATTGGGAAATTGAAGTTGCTTTTTGAAGGAGAGGTTGTTTTTGGAGTTAAAGAGTTTCATAAGTTATTTGATTGATGTTATTTGGTGGCATATATCCGCACCTAACCGAAAAGGAGATTAAACGCGCTTTGATTCGTCAGATTGAAGTGCATAAGCTTCACTTTGTATTGCCCGTTTTTGATGAACTTTGGGTAAGTAAGTTTTGGCGTGATAAAGGTTACGATGGTAAGACTATTCGCCAAGATGAAAGCCACCCTAACATAGTTTATTTTCTTCATGATGGAATGTGGAGGACGGGAGCAGGTGGTAAGGAGAGTGACTTAATTATGAGAGAACTTTACAAAATGATTTATGGTAATAGCTTTAGCGTAAAGTTTGACTATTTTTCGGTGCGTATTGGTTGGTTATCTTGGTTCAAATGGAAGCACAAGCGAAAGGGTAACGTGCGTAAATTAACCAAAGAAGAAGTGAAATTGTATAAATTTTTGAAAAATGCCTGAACAGAGAGTAACACAGTTTTTTAGCTCGGTAAAATTGCCCGAAACACCCGCATCATTGGAGTTCGACCAGTTCGAATGTTGCGAACGTTTACTTGTTTTGGCTGATTCAAGCGATGATGTGAGCTATAAGAACGACATTACAAGCGCATGGATAAAGCTTGCTAGTATTAGCGATACTTATTCGTTTAACCTCACAAAAGATGGTGTTGCAACTACTTACACGCCAACACCGAAAGCCTTTGTAAAAGAGAATAACGCGTTTTATGTTACCATACCGTGGCGCGAAGTATTGGCAACTGATGGTATAGGATGTTATAAACTGGAAATTGACTATTCAATAGGTGGAATTACGGGAACTGTTTTATGGGGTGAGTATAATCTGCAAGAGTTTAGCTTGGATAATGCAAATACTACTTGTAGGCTTAAAGTTGTTTTGAACCTAAAGCAAGAAATTGAAGGGATTGATTTCACCGATAGCAATGTTGTTGACACTATCCGTATAAATGGATTTATAGGTAATAGGCAACCAAACATGGAGGTGGATAATTTAACCTATTCGGATAGGAAGGTTAAAAGTGTTGTGCGTGAGAATTTATACACTTATGAGTTGGCTACTGATCCTTATAAAAACGATGTGATAAGCAAACTAACTGACCTTTATTTGCTTAGTGAGAATGAAATGTTTATTTCTGATTACAATTTCCATAACCATTCACATCAAATATTGGATGTTCCCGTGATTGTTAACGAATCACCCGAAATTGACTACCTAGAGAAGTACCAAAGAAGAGCTGTTTTAACGGCTTTACTAGGTGATAAGAATGTAAATAAACGGACATTTTATTGATTTTAACGATTAATGCTTAACTTTAATGGAAAAGTTTAAAATTTAAGCGTTATAATTAGTACAATTATAGCATGGATTTAGCAGGAAAAGATTATAATTTGGATTGGACACTTAAAAAAATAGGACTTTTAATTGTTTGGCTTACTGCCTATTTTAGCCCAGCGGTGGAAATGATGTTGTTAGTTGGTGGGTTGCTTGCCCTCGACACTTATTTGGGCGTTCATTGGGCTATTAAGAGGCGTTGTTTTCATTCCCGTAGGCTTGAAAGTGTAATTCATAAATCGGTGGTGTATATCGCGGCTATAATGCTTTCACATTTAGCAGAGCAAAGTTTGGGAATACCAATGCTTTTGAAAATTACAACGGGGTACATAGCGTACACGGAAGCTGTGAGTGTAGATGAAAACATCGAGAAGCTTTTAGGCTTTTCTATTTTAAAAAATGTTGTTGAAAAAATAAAACGAAATAAGAATTAACATGATTTGGAAGAAATTACTACAAGGTTTGAACGTTAGTAAGGTTGTTAAAACTGTGACGGGATCAATTGATAAGAGAACAAAAGTTAAAGCCATTTCGTTAATGGGTGGAGGTGGTGCAGTTGTGCTTGCTGGTGTTGATTTTATTACAATAGCGGTTAACGAAGACAACACAACTGCTTTATGGGGCGGCATTGCTTGCCTTTTAGTTGGTGGTGTTATGGCGGTTATGCTTGGTGGTGTTGTTGGTGATGTAGGTGAGGGAAATGATTGATATTTGAGGCAAATGATTGATATTAACGAGGAAATAAAGCAATATTTCAGCATTAAAGAGCTAGTACCACCTGACGTTTACAAAATTCACGGTGAAGGCGCTTGGCGTTTTATTGATGCGGATTTGTTGCGCGTGCTTTTGGTTATTCGTGAGGAGATAGGGCGACCTATTACCATAAATAATTGGGCTTTTGGCGGTGGAATGACGCAAAGAGGTTTGCGCCACAATTTAAGCCCATTAACAACGAGGTCAGGAAGGGTTTATTTATCTGCTCATATATTCGGAAAAGCAGTTGATTTCAACGTCAAAGGAATGACGGCGTGCGAAGTTAGGGAATGGATAGAGGATAACGCAGATTTATTGCCAGCATCGGTAAGGTTGGAGCGTAATAAGGACGGAAAACCTATTTCGTGGGTGCATTTGGACGTGCTTACAATGGGTGGCGAAAAAGTTTATTTGTTTGATGTTTAGTGAGTTGTGATAAAAACACAACTTTTTTTGTCTTTATATTTATATATAAAATTATTTTTTACTTATATTTGTAAAACAAACACAGAGATATTATGGAAAGTTTAAAGACTAGAGTAAATTGGAGAAAGAAAGAAGCGACTGTATGGACGACCGATTTTAAGTATAGGTTGGGTTTCTTGAGCCAAGATGAATTGGAAGTTTTGGAGTGCGGAATTACTGCACAAGACTTTAAGGGGTTTAAAAATAGTATTATTAAAAGTGAATTGCGATGAATTACGAAGAAATTAGGCAAAGGGATATTGAGCAGATAGCTGAGCAGTTAAGGAATAATGAACCCGTGAAGAGGTTTCAAATGTTTCCTTATAGATTTGAGTTAGGGGAAATGTTAGCAGGCGACGAAGATGCGCTTATGTATCTTGAAAATTTAGTAGATAGTGTACACGAATCAATTTAAAACTATAATTATGGAATGGATTAAAGAAGAAGTGAAAAGGTTAAACGAATCGTTTGGTGATGGAGGTTATTTTTCGGAAACCTACGTAAAAAGCAAACTGCTGCAAGAATTAGCATTATTGATTGATAGAGCGCAAATACGTTGCAAGTTAAATTTTGAATATGCGCAAGCTTATGGCGGTGACTATTACCATAAATGGCAAATTTCAAAGGCTGCCTTAACGAGAATACAAGGCAGGTATCGTAAACTTATAAGCACAATGTCGATATGAAGTTCGAAATTAAAGTTCCAAAAGAAAAATGTATAATTGAGGTGGATTATACCGATAAGGAAGATTTACGCGCAGAGTTGCTTGTTATTTTGCAAAAGATTGACCACTTCAGAGAATGGACAAATGGAAAGGCACGTTTTAGAACGGTTTACACGTCTGAAAAAAGGGCAGGCATAGAAACACACCCGACCGCGGGTGAAAGTCGCACAGAGTTGCTGAATGACCCTTTAAAAGAGAGGCTTGAAACTATTAACGGAAAACTTTGTAGGATTATACCGTCAAAAATGAATTTAATGGAGGAATAATTAAGGGAATTGACAGGATGAAGGGTAGCAAAAGCTGCCCTTTTTTTATGCTTAGTACAAAAGTACATGAAAAGTACTACTTATTTCTCTTATATATTTTTACTTCTTTTATTTTTTTTATTACTTATTCCCTTTTTATTTATTTACTTTCTTTTTTTCTTATATACTATTATTTTTTATGTACTTATGTGCTATTAAAGGATAAAGTAAAGAAAATCAGTAAGTTACAACAGCACAAACTTAGCACATTTAAGAACATTCAAAAAAAGGTTTGTTTTAGTTAAAAATAAATTTATATATTTGTGGTACACGAAATTTAATCATCATGAAGGTGTCATTTTTTGAGAGCGTTAAAAAAACAGCTCCAAAAGTATCAAAAGACGTTAGTCACTTCCTAGAGAGGATAAGAATAGGTAAGTCACGGGATTTAGTAGAGCAAATCCGAACCACACCCGATAAGGATAAGCAACAAGAATTAAAAGCACAATTGCCAGGCGTTTGTTTTAACGGTTATTTTTCCAGCCGCAGCAAAGCAGGGTTTAAAAAAGCGTCGGGGTTAATGACGTTAGATTTT
>Ga0208303_1000520_pt1 | contig 15849 bp, 21 predicted proteins | sample CB_VirMetaG_2_FD_184537 | JGI IMG/M metagenome (GOLD analysis project Ga0208303, IMG submission 184537) | Freshwater to marine saline gradient viral communities from Chesapeake Bay - CB_1504_2 Viral MetaG (SPAdes) (version 4) | ecosystem: Environmental > Aquatic > Marine > Coastal | place: USA... | reverse complement strand
CTTTTGATATTATAGAGCAATTTAAACCTATAACAAGTAAAATAGTAGAAAAAAGATCTGAAGCTCCAAACTTTGATCGTCAATTACTTACTGATGAAATAGAAACTGGTAAACGTGGTATATTAGACTTAATTAAAGAATACGACCCTAAATCTGGTGTTCCACTAGCTGCTTATATAAATAAGTTTCTACCGGCTAGAGCTATAGAGGCATCGAGAAGAATACTAGGTGAAGAATTTACAGAAGACGTAACGGAAGCAAAAGGCGTTGTAGCTGAAGAAGCTGTTGTTGAAGTTGTTCCAACTGAAAAACAAGCAACATCTAAACTTAGAAGAGTTTTAGGTATAAAGCAAGATGATGATATATACAACTTAGCTAAAAAAGTATCTGAAGACATACTAACTAGTGAATTGCCAGATAAAAAAGTTAAGACAGCTATAAACAGAGAAGCTAGAAAAAGTGAACTACGTAAAGCTGTGTCTGATCTTATGGGTACTGAAAAAGCTATTGACGAACAATTTCTTAATAAAAATATATTAGAAATACTAAAAGCCTTATCAGCATCGGACTTAGTTAAATTAGAAAGAGAAGCTAAAGTAAAAGTATTAGCAGAGCAAGGTCCTAGATTAAACGTTAAAGAAGCTAGAGAAGCCGTTAACAAAGGTTTATTACCAAAAGATACTAACTTACAGTCTGGACCTAAAGTATCTTCTAAACTGCCTACAACGCTTGAACAAGCTAAGGAGTTTTTTACACAAAAAAGAAAAGCTGGTTTAGTCAATGTTATAACTGAAATGCTGGTTAAAGATGCTGCTCCTGAAGTTACTGAAGGTAAAATGGAACCAGCTAAAAGAGCTAAGGTATTATCTGAAATAGATAGAGAGCCAACACTTAAGTTTAGTAAAAGAGAAATTGAAAAAGCTAACGAGTCTGTTTTTCAAGGGTTTTTTGAAATAACAGAAGATGATTTTGCAGCTAATGATAAAGATTGGTCAAAAATTCTTAAAGAGTTAAATGTAGATAATCTGAACTTAAATGATAAAGCTCAAAGAGAAAAATTCTTAGAAGACATTAAAACAAGCGGTTTTACAGCTAAACTACCTAAAGTTTTTTGGAGAAGCTTTCAAGGTGTTACTAAAAAAGGTGATAATGGAAAAAGAGATTACGATAGACAAGTGTTTTTTATTAATGTTTCAGAGGCCGACGCTTGGATAGCTCAAGCTGAAAAAGAAGGTTATAAGTTTGCAGAAGAAACTCAAGAATTTAAAGATTTATTTAGTAAAACGGCTTATACTAAAACTGTAAACAAAAAAACAGTATCTAATCTTAACGCTAAAACATTTAACGATCCAACCTTTATAAGAATACAGAACAACAAAATAAAAGCTTTAAAAGAGATATTTATAATATTTGAAAACTTTATACAAGAAGGAGAAAACAAAAACAATGCTTCTTTGGTTGCGGCTTTATTGAAATCAACATCTTCTTGGCAAGGTCATTTTATAAGAATGTCCTCTCCTGTTAAATTTTATTCTTTAGGACAATTATTTGATCCTAAAACTAACAAAAAATTATTTACTGAAGAACATACGTTACCTGCTTCTGGTGTTGCTAAGTATTTGTTTGTTCAAGCAGCTTCTGGAACTGTAAATGATAATTTTAATAATATTGAAAGAAATTACTTTCAAGGAGCATTATTAAACGCAGATGATAATAAACTTGCGGGAATAGGAATTGACGGAAAAAAATTCTCTTATAAAAGTAAAACGCCTGAAGGTTGGACTCTACAAGACAATATATGGGCTAGATATTTTAACCCTAATGTTTCTGGAGTTAATTTTGGCATTGATCCAAACTCTTTAATGACTTATCAGGGTAAAACTGTTTATGATGTTTATGGAGTTGATTCTGCTGGAAACTTCATAGATCAAGCTTTCAACGAAACACTATCTAAACCAGCTAAAGTAAATAATGATAAGCTTCCGGCTGCTATAAAATTAAGTAAGTCTGATTTGTTTAATAATAACGTTTTAAACGTTATGCAAAAAACTGATGATAACAGTCAAACAGAAGAACTTAAGTTTAGTAAATCATTAGATCTTAATAAAGATTTTAACGATATTATAGAAAACAAAACTGGTATTGCATCAGATAAAACTTATGCTAGAGTTAAAGCTGAGGTTGCTGGAGCTAGCAAAGGTAAATTTAACTTTTTTATTCCACCATCTGCTGAAGATTTTGTAGGCTTACTATACTCTACTTTAGGTAAAGGATCTACTGGTGACGCTCAAATGGCTTGGTATAAAGCTCACTTGCTAAATCCGTTTGCAAGAGCAATGGAAAACATAGCAAACGATAGAGTAGCTATGATTCAAGATTACAAAGGACTAAAAAAAGCACTTAAAATAGTTCCAAAAGATTTACGTAAAAAAATTCCTGGCGAACCTTTTACTAGAGAACAAGCTGTTAGAGTTTACATATGGGATCAACAAGGTATGGAAATACCTGGATTATCTAAAAAAGATCAAAGTGATTTAGTTAAGTATGTTAATGACAGTGCTGAATTAACTACTTTCGCAAATCAGTTGACTGCTATAAACAAAGGTGACGAATATGCATCTCCAGACGCTGGTTGGATTGTTGGAACTATTGATACAGACTTTTTAAAGGCTTTGAATACAACAAAAAGAGCTAAGTATTTAGAGGTTTGGCAACGGAATGTAGATGAAATATTCTCAGAAACAAATTTAAATAAGCTTGAAGCTGCATACGGTAAACCTTATAGAGTTGCAATGGAAAATATATTGCATCGTATGAAAACAGGTAGAAACAGAAGCTTTGGCACAGATACAATAACTGGTAGATTTACAGATTGGTTAACAAATTCTGTTGGAGCTATTATGTTTTTTAACACTAGATCTGCTGTGCTACAAACTATATCAGCGGTGAACTTTATAAACTTTAGCGATAATAATGTTTTAAAAGCTGGACAAGCTTTTGCCAATCAGCCACAATATTGGGCAGACTTTAAAAAGTTATTTAATTCACCATTTTTATTAGACAGACGTAGTGGAGTTAAATTAAATGTTAACGAAGCTGATATTGCTGAAATGGCTAAAGGTCCTGGAAATAGCGCTAGAAACGTTATTGCTGGATTATTAAAAGCTGGTTTTTTACCTACTCAACTTGCTGATAGTTTTGCTATTGCATCTGGTGGAGCAACTTTCTACAGAAACAGAATTAAAGCTTTAAAGAAAGAAGGTTTAACAGAAGCTGAGGCTGAAGAAATAGCTTTTAGAGATTTTAGAGAAATTGCAGAAGAATCTCAACAATCAAGTAGACCTGATAAAATTAGTCAACAGCAAGCTGGTCCATTAGGGCGCGTTGTATTAGCTTTCGCTAACACTCCAGCACAATACGCACGACTAATTAAAAAAGCTGCTAGCGATCTTAAGAATGGCCGAGGAGATGCTAAAACAAACATATCTAAGATCATATACTACGGAGTAGCTCAAAACGTGTTATTCTCAGCTTTACAGCAAGCTTTATTTGCTATAAGCTTCGGCGATGACGAAGAAGAAGAAAAGAAACGAGATGAAAAATACTTTAATATAGCTAACGGTATGGCTGATAGTATTCTTCGAGGTATTGGAGTTGGTGGTGCTATAGCATCAGTAGTTAAAAATACAGCTATAAAATTAGCTAAAGAAGAAGAAAAAAAATCCCCTAAATACCAAGATGTTTTAGTTAAAGAAGTGTTACAGATTTCTCCTCCTATATCTTCTAAAGTTGGTAAGTTAAGATCTGCTGGTCGATCACTATCTTGGAATCAAGAAGAAATGAGAACTAAAGGCTGGTCTATAGATAATCCAGCTTACTTAGCCAGTGCTAATGTTATATCTGCAGTTACAAACGTTCCAGCTGATAGAGCAGTTAAAAAAATAACTAACTTAGTCGATGCTAGTAATGAAGAAATAGAATACTATAAAAGAATAGCATTAGCTTTAGGTTGGTCAGCTTGGGAATTGGGTGTTGAAAAAGACAGTGAAGGTAAAGTTAAAAAAGTTGAGCCTAAAACAGATATGGACAAGCTTTATGATCTTAATAAAAAACAACAGATAGATTCATTGTTAAGTTTAGGTATTAGCAAGAATCAAATTAAAGCCTTGAAAAAAGAAGAAGATAGAGTTAAAGCTATATTAGACCCTAAAAGTGTAAAAAAGATTAAAGTTTCAAAAAGAGATAGTCTGTTTGGTTTAAATAAAAAAGACCAAGTTAAAGCGTTAGAAAAGTTAGGGTTTACTAAAAAAGAAATAAAAGCTTTAAGATTAGAAAATGATAGAGTAGAAGCAATTATTAATAAACAAAAACAAGAAAACTAAATGAGTCAAAAAGCAAAAAATGATTTAAGACATTACGCCGGAGCGGCAGGTATTTTTATTTTAATCATATTGTTACTTTTATTTTTAAGTTTTAATGAAATTCCACCAGTTAACAAAGATATATTTGTGACGATAGTAGGAATGCTGACGGGTAGTTTAGGTGTTGTAGTGTATACGCTTATTGGTCGCAATCCAGACGAGGTAGCTGAGTTGTCTAAGAAAAACGAATCATTAGTAACCGCTAATGAAAACTTAATTAGACAAAAAGATGAGCTAGAAAGTATGGTAATTAATTTGCAAGAAACTATTATAGACAAAATCAGCTTGTTAGCTGAAGAAAAGAAATCTAAATGAAATTAAAGTATTTTTCCGACGAAGTAGACTTCAAAGGCAATATGCACAAAATGGATCCTAAACTTCTTGGTATGCTAGATGCATTACGTAAAGAATATGGATTTCCCATTGTACTAACATCCTCTTATAGAAGCCCAGAGCATCCTATAGAAGCTGCAAAAGAAAAACCAGGAGAACACGCTCATGGTGCAGCTGTAGACATTAAATGCGTTGGTGGTGAAGCTACGCTTAGATTAGTTAAAGCAGCTTTAAAAGTAGGCTTTACAAGAATAGGAGTATCAAGAAAAAATAATTTCGTACATGTGGGTATAGGTTATCCTGGAGCACCAAAAATGACAATGTGGACTTATTAAAATTAGAATTATGAAATCACCCTTACTGAAGAAAATGAAAGGCGATAGCTGCTGGAGCGGCTATGTTGCTAAAGGAAAAAAGAAATCTCCTAGCGGAAAAAAGACTAAAGGAGGTAAAGTTAAAATGGTAAATAACTGTGTAAAAAAATAAATATGAAATATTTAAAAAGTAAATGGAATTCATTAATGTATTTTCTAATGTTTAAAAAATACAATGAAACTTGTAGCTGCGATGGCAATTGCACTTGTAAAGAATAGGAATAGACTTAAAATGGGCACCATACCCAAAATTCCTGTAACCAAGAAGGGGACCACGAAAGTGATCCCCTTTTTTTGATTACCTAACTGTTAACCATCACAAGATACACAAGAAGGATCCATAGCACTTGCAGCAATATCACCACGAAGGACGCTTTCGGTTCTGACATAATAAAGTGTTTTAACGCCTTTTTTCCAGGCATCCATATGAACTTGATTAAGCCACTTTGGTGTTGCTTCAGAAGGAAAAGCTAAATTAAGACTAACTGATTGATCCACATACTGTTGTCTTAAACCTGCTTGGTTTACTAACTCCAGTTGATTTATTTCTTTAAAAGTTTTAAAAACTTCTTTAGCAGGTATATCATGGTTACCCAATAATATATCATCCAACCTTTTAATTCCCTGTACAGATCCTCCATCTTCAAGTATTTTATTCCAAGTTTCTTCATTGTTTAACCCAACGTTTTCTAATACAGATTCTAATGTTGGATTTTTTCTTATAAAAGTTCCTTTTGCTGATTGCTCCGTAAAAACATTAGCAGCCCAAGGTTCAATACCAGGACTAACATTGCCTGATAGTTTTGAATTAGATACTGTTGGAGCAATAGCCCTAAGGTGGGTATTGCGCATACCAGTACCGACACACCATAATGGTTCACCAAAAACCTCAGCAAGATCCATTGAAGCTCTTTCACTTTCAATTTTGATTTGACTAAAAATCTTTCTAGTTTCAAACTGAGATAATAAACCTTCAAACGGTAATCCTTTTTCCTGAAGGTAAGTATGCCACCCAAGAGCTCCAAGTCCAAGTGCTCTACCTTTTTCTGCAGATCTAACAGAGTTTTCGAACCCAATTCTTCCTTTGGCTTTTTGGATAAATTCTTCAAGTACGCCATCAAGAAACCAGATAGCATCATAAATAATATTAGTATTTTTCCACTCATCATATTTCGCTAAATTTAAACTAGATAAACAACATACAAAACTATGGTTTTCATCGGTATGTAAAGTTATTTCACTACAAATATTAGTCATGTGTACTTTTAAACCATTTTCTTTATATGCAGCTGGGTTATTCTTGTTTGTATTTCCTTTAAAGAGTATATAAGGCTCTCCAGTTGCTTTACGTTTTTGAAGTAACTTTCCCCATTTACGTCTAGCTTCTTGATCTCCTTGTTCAAGTCTTCGCATAAACTTGTCACCGACCACAGCGCACTGGTGGAGATTGAGCGATTGTCTGTTAACGTCTCCTTTAGGCTCTCTGATCTCCAACCATTCTTCAAAGTCGGCGTGATCAATATTGATGTTAACTGATGCAGCTCCGCGGCGGACAGATCCTTGATTAGTGGCAAGTATAGTTGAATCGTATATTTTGCAAAACGGCACCACTCCATCAGATGTTCCATTACCTTTTATTTTAGCTCCAGCGGGTCTAATTTGATTAATTCCAATACCAACTCCACCGCCGTGTTTTGCGAGTAGCATCATCTCTAAGTTTTTTTGACCAATATCTTTTATACTATCAGCAACGTCTATACCAAAGCAACTGATAGGTAAGCCTCTGTCGGTGCCTGTGTTAGATAAAACCGGTGAAGCTAAACAAAGCCATCCTTTCCATATATACTCTAAAAATTTTGAGGCAAGTTCTGGTCTGTCCAATCGTCTAGCCACTGTTGAGCAGACTCTTTTGTATGCGTCAAGTGGGGATTCACCGTTAAGTAAATATCCCCCGGATATAGTCTTTTTGTATACTTCTGTATCTCCCCATTCTGGGTAGTCTGTTCCTTTGATCCACTCATTGTTCCACATTAATATTTTATTTTTTTATATGTTAAGGTAATTGATGCACTTCCAGTTATTTCTGCGTTCATTATACTATCGTTTACTATACTATATTTAATTAATAAGTTCCAACCATCTTCTGATACAGCTATTGTGTTTATTTCATTATCAGAAACAGACTTTATAGATTCTACAGTTAAAGTATTATCTTCAAAACTAAATGTATTTATTGATAAAAAATCATTTCTATCATCATGTCTTATTAGTGTATTATAGTTTGTGTATTCTGAATGCCAAAAACCTTCAAACTTTTCTAACTGAGCACTTACTGTTGTTGCTATAAATAAAAGTAATAGTGTTATTTTATTCTTCATTTAATTCTAATTTTTTTGATTGTTTTTTAATTTTATTTGCTTCTTCCATTTCTGCTTTTAATTCATCAACAGCTTTTTGATATTTAGGCATTTTTTTTAAAACTTCTAATGTGCCAATAGATAACTCTTTTAAATTACTTATTTCGTTCATAACTTGCTGCATAACTCTAGTTAACGCACCAATTTTGTTTTGCATTTCAATTAAATTCTTTTCTTTCATACTAATATGTTTTCCATTGGGTTTTTCCTAAAATAATTGGGCTAGCATCGATATGATGTGTTACCATATAACAGACTTCATTTTCTGTTATTATTACTTCTTTATCTTTAAATCTTGTTGGGTAATTTTTTCTTACGTACTCTTCTATATTTGCACTCATATATTATTTATTAAATAAATTAAATATCCTATCATTACATTTAAATTTACAGCAACTAAGTTCCATTGTTTTGCAACCCAAACTTGAGGTAATGAAACTATACCGCCAATTATGTATGTAGTTGCTCCAATGTTACCATAAGGCAAAAGATATGGGGAAATCATAATAAAAGCTGTCCCCATATATCCTAACCTATTTGCAATACGTTCTTTAGCACTAAGTCTTCTGTCTTGTACTAATAATCTTAAAAAGCTATTTTTCCATCTAAATTCACATTTTGAACAAGTTTTTTTGCCGTCGTGTTTAAACTTAGAATCTTTTTTACGTTTTTTACAAATGTTACACTGTCTCATTACCAAATATCTTCAAAATCTTCTCCTTCACCCGCTTTGGAATAATCAGTAGGACGAACAGCAAAAAAATCAGTATGAGTATGCCCCCCGGTAAGATGATAGAACCAGTCAAGATTCTTTGCTCCATCTTGGTTAAATGCAAAGTACTGCCCGAGGTCGAAGTAACCGAGTTCTTGTAGTTTTTCATTGAGTCGTTTTCTAATAAACTGCTTGAGATCGTATGACTTGATACCTTCGACATCTCCAGCTTCAAACATTTTGTCAATATATTTTTCTTCTGCATCTAGCATTGTTTTAGCGGCTTCTAAGACATCTTCTCTACAGGCTTCGAGCAATGTGTTGTCTTCGTCGCACATGTGTCTAAAAAGCCTACACCCCATTTTTGAATGTAAAGATTCGTCTCTAACCGACCATTTCATTTGTTGACCAATACCTTTGAGTAAATTACGTAACTGAAAAGAATACAATACAGCAAAAGCACTATATAATGATACGCCTTCAGCGAAAGCCGAGAAAACGGCCAATGAACGACCAATAGACCTGGGGCTATTATCAGTAGTAGCAACAAGATTGTCAAATCTTTCAGATGTCGCAGGTTCGTGTAAAAACGCTTCATAATCTTCTAAGCCTAGTGTTTCGTTTAAATAACTATAAGCTACAGCGTGAATTGTTTCTTGTGAACCAAACATCATAGCCATTTGTTGTATTTCATGCTTAGGAAACCAACTAACAACTTTTTGTGTCCAATAATCTGATACAGCACACTCCGTCTGTGCAAACCCTAAAAGTATATTACCAACTAAGTGTTTTTCTTCTTTAGTTAAGTCTTCGTTCCAGTTTTTAAGATCACCAGACATTGGTATTTCTGTGTGTAACCAAAATGCTTGAGCCTGTTTAAGCCATCCTTCTGTATAATACTCTGGATACTCAAAAGGTTTATAAGCTATTCTTTCATCAAATAATCCCATATTTTATTTTTTATAAACTGTTAATGCTATATCTACAAAAAACGGTAGATATAAAACATGTTCTGAGAAGTCCTTTTCTATATAACTTCTAATACCTATCAATACTCCAGGATAAGTTCCTATGCTTAGTTCCCAATTACCCATAACATACTATATTAAATTCATTTTGTTTCTCTATTAAATCTTTATAAAATATAAAACCTTTGTTTTCTATACTCCATTTAACCCATCTATCTATTTGACGCTCAGCATATTTTTTCCTAGCTAATTTCTTTGCTTCTCCAGGATCAGTTCTATTGTTCTGTCGCATTCTTTTTGATTTTGTGGTTTATATAAAGTAAAGTTTGGAAATTGATTTGTAACTAATTGTTTAAATAACTTCCATCTCATTGGAAATGATTCATTAGCTCTACCTTTTGTTTCAATTATAAAATTTTCACCTATAAAGTCTGGTGTATATTTTATAGGTAGAATTCTTTTACTTCCTCTGTTAGTGTAATCACCTTTTCCATTAGCTTGTCTTTCATAGCATTCATTGTCAAAATGAAAACCGTTTAAAAGAACAAATGTTTCGCCTTCATATTTAGCTTTTATTTTAGCTTTTTTAAGTGCCATATACATATATCTTTCAAGTCCTGAAGCAAAATTTATACCATTATAAGAGACTTTTTTAGATTGTACTGGTCCTTTTTTTCTTTTATAAGGTCTTTTCATAATGTTCTCCAGTATTTCCGTTTTGTGCTATTATTTTCATGCGTTCATCATTTTCTTCAAAAGCATGAGCAGAGCAAGGTGAAACTTTTTCATATTCTACATTAATACGATTTAACATAGTTTCTTCAACTTCATCGGCTAAACAGCGTTTTGCTGCTTCAATATAAAGTAAAGCATCCATTAATTCTTCTTGAACATCAACTAAAAATCTATTAAGATCTTTTTTTTGACCTACAATTTCTTGCATCATTGTAGCTCCATACTTTTCTTGACCTACTAAACTGCGGTTATCCATCTTATGGAGTACAGCTAATACTATTTCGTCTTTAGTTTTTATTTTCATTATAAAGTTTCTTTAACAAATGTTCCACCTTTCATTGAGCCTTTACGATCTTTTATTTCGTTATAAGCTGACTCAATACATTTTTCTATAGTAACACCTCTTAAATGAGCTAAGTTGGTTAACACAACAACCATATCACCAATAGCGTCAATAACCTCTGCTTGGTCGTCTTGTAATATAGCTTTAGCTAATTCCCCTGCTTCTTCTTGAAGTTTTACATATTGAGTACTTGGATTGCCTTTTTTATATAAACCTCTTTCTGTAGCCCATTCTCTAATTAAAGGAAAATAATTTGTTAAACCAACATTAGCTTCGCTTACAAAAGCCTCATAAAAAGCTTTATTATAAATATAAGATCTTTGGTCATTATACATTGATGACTTAACATTAGCCATTATCCAATTAATAGATTCGGATGTTAATTCAAAAGTACCGTGAGATGTTTCCCATTTAAAACCTAAGTAATCCATTAAATTACCTTTTAATTTTGTTACAGGATAAGGAAAAGTTGTTGTTTGCTCTGTAGCATTTATTTTCATTTGATTAGATTTTTTAATTAATTTATTGTACTTTTGTCTGTCAACTTTATAGCCGTAAGACTTTTGAAGTTCTATCTCCTTGTCTGATATATAATCTATATCATCACTAGAATCAAGAACTTCATATTCGTCTGCTTTATAACCTTGTATAAGCGTTACCCTGTTATTAAGATTACTCGTTACGCCTATTTTTTTACCCGGTATGTGGTATAAATAATACATATTTTTTATTTTAATTTATCATTATATAAATGTAAGTTATGTGCAAAGTGATAGTAGCTACCGATTTCAATAGAAAGTCTCTCTGCAACTAATTCTTGTAAAGATGCAAAACAGTATTGATCGTTACAAAAGCCGTACCATAGATCATTAGATCTCATTAAAACAGACATCTCAAGCTTGTTGTGTAATATTGTAAACTGAACTGCATACGTACAAGGTGTGTCTTTAGCGTAGGTACTTATTTCTTTTCCATCATATATAGATATAACTGCTTGTCTAGTATTTTTATTCGACTTTAACATAGCCACAACTTTATCTAATTGATTATTACGCTCCCATTGCCAACCATAATTAGATCTAACATTTCCACTTGAATCTTGCATCGTTTGCCATATAGGAGGAATTGATCCGTATATTTCACCTAATTTATTTATACTAGGATCTCCAGATAAATACCATTGCCATTCAGCTTCAGCATATTCCAAATTAAATTTACGATCTGGATTTAAAACATTTATGTTTTTTTGACTAGGATTTTCTAAAGTAAAACCTACATTAAACAAAGCTTTAGTATTTCCAAAATTTACTCCATTTAAGTTTATTTCGTTATAAAAATAAACAAAAGCTTCTTTTGCATTTTTAAATTTTGTTTTCATTGTTTTCTTTTGTTATAATAATATATACAATAGTTATACATTATCTCCATTATACTATGCTTGTCACATGTTTCTGGTGAAAGATGAACTATTTTGTGTTTGCCTGGAAGACTAATTCCAACTTTCCAAGAGCCTACAGTATCTTTTATTCCTACTGGACTTATTATTATATTATTTTTAACACAATATAAATAAGCTTTTTTTTGTTCTTCAGATTCTCTGTAGTTGTCTGGTAGCTTTCTTTTAGCTGCTTCTTTTGCTCTAGCTGATCCTACACTCATTCCCAGGGCATAGGTTCGTTAGACATATCCACAGGTTCGTGTGGTATAAAACAACCTGACTTTGGCTCCCATTTAAAATGAGCTTCAGCACCATTTTCACCTAAGTTTTGGAATTTGACTTTAAGTACTTTTGCTTTAACTGTCCTATTTTCATAATCGCGATGTACGAGTATACCATGATAACTAGCATCATACCATTCGCCGCCGCCTTTAATGTTATACATAGTTGGTTCTTCAATTTTGCCATCAGATCCTTTATACATTTTAGTTGGGTGTGCTACAATAAAAACAAGTACATCATACTTTTTTGCAAATATTTCTATTTTTTGCAAGTATTCCATTGTATATCTATTAATGTCTTCTGTTTTACAGTCAACATCTCTAACTTTATTAAATGGATCTATAACTAAGCATTTTATACCTTTTCTTTTTACTAATTCAGCACCTTTGCGTAATACAGATTCTAAAGTATAGCGCTCCATGTCTATATGAAAAAAGTTATCATTTACATGACTTGCTATTTTATTCCATTTATCTCCATGAATATCACCTACAGACGGCATGCCTTGCCAAACTTTACGCATTATTTTATGTGCGTGCAGATATGTTGGTGCATTTTCAGGCGAAGCAAACGCTGTTTTCCAACCATACTTTTCATTATATCCGACAACCATTTGATCGACAAAATCACTTTTACCGGAACTTGGTATACCAGTAACAGTAATAAATTGACCAGTGTAAGTTGAAAATATGTCGTCAAAATTTTGAAGGCCAACTTGAAATCCGGGCTTAAAACCATTTTTAACAAAATCAGTAACCTCTGCTTCGACATCTTTAAAAGTTGTGACATTCTCAAGCGGGACTGGTCTTGCCTGGGCAATACGCTCTGCCAGTTTTTGTTTTCCATATTTTAATAGATATTCATTAGCATCTTTACAGTCTTCGAACGTAGCGATATAGCAAATTTCAGCACCTAATCTACGAATAAGTTCTTGTTGTAAAGCTTGACCAGCTTCGTCAGAATCAACTGCGAGTATTATTTTTTCTTTATTATCAAAATAATCTATACAGTTATCTAAATATTCTAAATTATTAGAATTTAATGTAGCTCCGTTTGGAACAGATACACAGTTTGGTATACCTGCTTCGTGCAAAGCTAATACGTCCATTTCACCTTCGGTTATAACGCAATTGTCGTAACCAACAACACTATTAATATTGTAGAATATTTTCTCTGCACCTTTATAAAGTTTAAAGTTTTTTCTACCATCTCTATATTTAATGTTAATAAGCTCATCACCTATTATATAATTAAATTGTATAGTGTTTTCAGATTTTCCAGTTTGTGGCATCCACTCTGGTCCTTCTGTTATTCTTAAATCTCTAAGAGTTTGAGGTGAAATTCCTCTTGCTTCAAACCACTGTTCAATTTTACTTCCAACTGGTTTTTCTTTTATAGGTTCTGGTTTTACATATACTTTTTCAGATGAACCTTTTCTTTGATAAGTGTGTAGTTGAAAACTATTATGACAATTGTGGCAAGTACCAAGACCCCGTTCCCAATCATAAGAAGCACATTTAAGCTTTTGATTTTTGGGTTGTCTATCAGACGAACACAGGGGACAAATCCCCTGCGTTTTTCCTTCTGATAAACCATATTGATTGAATTTATCAATCAAAAATCCATTGATCTCAATGTTTTCTACCTGCATTTAGTCTTCTATTAAGTTACCATCGCCTGAATCTGAAGTCCAGTCGTCGTAATCTTTGTTATTAAAATGGTAAATCATCTTCTACTTTTTGTTGAGTTGGCGTTGCTTGAAAGCCTCCACCTTGTTGATTATCTTGTCTTGGCGCAGCATCCACGTTAGATCCATTGCTCCAAACAACTTTTACATTACCTAAATATACTTTAGGAGCTTTGTTTTCACGCTCTTCTTTTGTTTGTTCAACAATTACAGGACCTTGGTTGCCGTAGTTATCAACTTCATCATTAAGAGTGATTGTAATAGGTAAGTATTTACCTTTTTTACCTACGTATATTTTATCTTTAGGTATTTCGTTAAGGTTTATACTCGCTTTAATAATTGATGCCATATTAATATGTTGCTAATTGGTTAAACATTCTAGTTAATTGCTCTTTAGTAGCATTAGTGTTTCTACGCATGTTGTCTACTGCTTTTACGTGGTTTTGGTTTGCATAAAAGTTATTTGCGTTTGTTTTAACTCCTGTTACTGTGCATGTTCTTTTTTGTGTTCTTGCCATTTTAATTGGTTTTAATTGGTTACATAGTTATTATCCTTAGTAAATCGTTTTTACTTTGTATTATAACGTTTCTGTTTTAAAAAATTGGTCTGGGTCAAAATCTTTAGTCTTAAAAAATAATTTATACTGCTCGACTGCGTCTAAAACTTTACGTTGACCTTTTTCGTAAAATTTTTCTGAACAATCAAATAAACCTATTTGATGAGTATTTTTATCAATTACTATAAAAAGCATTTCATAGCCAAATAATTGATTGTAGATGTAAGCTTGACTGTCGTAATTATATTTTGACGCTGAAAATCGAAATTTTTCAATATCATTTGTTGTCTTTAAATCGACTATAAGTCTTTCACTGTGGTTAACAATGTCAGCTTTACCTTTCCACATCTCACCATAAATCTCTCTAATTCCTGGAACTTCATATTCTACTTCGCCTGTAGCTATTAGATCTTTACAAACCTTATTAGACATCATCTTGTCAACCATAAGATCGATTTGATCTGCTTCTTGTTGAAGTAAACATAATTCTCCATTAGAGATCTCTTTATACGCTTTAGTATTTCTTGAACTTGATTTAACTATTTTAAAGTTTTTAAGTTTTCCAGGTTCTAGTATGGCAGTATGAAAATAACCGCCAACTAGAAATGCTGGATTGTTTTTTTGAGGAATACCAAACGCTAAAGGATTTTTTAATAAAGTTGAAATATCAGAATTACTTAAAAACTTTTTTCCAAATTTTCCGTAGTAATGTTCATCTTCTTTCAGCTTTGTTAAAATTTCTTTTTCGTTCATTTAGAGTGTTGTTAATTCTTGTTCCACCTCCTTGGTTAGAACGTACTTAGCTTTGATAGCTTCTAGTGTACCACCTGATTTAATGAATTGTTTTGCTTTTTCTAATTGAGAAGCATTCATTGGTGCTTTAGAGTGGTCATTACTTGCATCGCTATCTTGCGTATCATCTATTAGAAATAAGTTTCCTAGAGAGTATTTTTTACCATAAGAGGATGCAGATCCAAACTGTTGAGGGGTTTGCATACCTTTTTGTAGTAAATCAACACCTACTAAAGCTGTTGCCGAAATGTGGTTTTTACCATCCGAGATCGTAGCTTTGCTTTCTATTATAGGCATTGGTAGACTATCAACTAGTGTTTCACTAATTGTTACGGATACTCCTAGTTCTAATAAATAGGGTTTTGTTGCTTCTAAAATGTCTTCGGCTGATCTGAAGTTATACTTGCCGAATGAGTTAAATCTACTTTTTTTCGATTTAAACTTTGTCTGAATAGTTGAGAGCTTTTCGTTAATTGTCATAGTTTACTTTGGTATTTGGTCTTATATATATAATTACATATATAAAACAGGTTTTACATTTATATTAATATTTAACTTACAGATAATCAATAACTTGCGAATGATCTACGTTATCAATTAAATTTTGTACAGCTTGCTTTTTTAGCTCTGAAATTCTAACATAATCACTTGCACCTTTTATGTTTAATTTAATAGCTATATCTTTAGCAGAATGCTTATCGCAATCAAGACCGTATGAAAGTCTTAATACTTCATATTGGTTTGAAGTTAAATGCTTTAGCATTAAGCTTTTTAAATACGAATTAAGTAA
>Ga0208303_1000519_pt1 | contig 15855 bp, 23 predicted proteins | sample CB_VirMetaG_2_FD_184537 | JGI IMG/M metagenome (GOLD analysis project Ga0208303, IMG submission 184537) | Freshwater to marine saline gradient viral communities from Chesapeake Bay - CB_1504_2 Viral MetaG (SPAdes) (version 4) | ecosystem: Environmental > Aquatic > Marine > Coastal | place: USA... | reverse complement strand
CGCCGACTACTCTTGAAGATTCCATTTTCAACTCTAAAATCCTAACGGAACAACTTGCAGATCAAGAAGAGCCTGACATCTTTAACCCGATGTCTGAGGTGGAAACTATCAAGGCCCAAGAGCTATCTATTGCTACTGATAGTGATGAGGGTGAGGTTCGTGCTGCTCGTGCTAACGGAAACCTAGACCACACAGGCGTAGCTAAAGTACAGGCCTTAAACTTCGATTATGCTTTGACCATTGACCAAGCATACCAAGACGGACTACAGCCTGAGGACATTGCAGAGATCATCCAGACCCGTAAGGAAAAGGGTGAGGATATGTCTGTCAGTGAGTACATGCTCATCCAAAACCTTATGTTGTCAGATAATGATGTTAGCCCTTACGCTTCCCGCACGTTGACAAACATGGAAACTTGGAATCGTTTGCTTCAGAAAGAAATAGAAGACAATGACCAGTCTGGTATCTCCAAGGTTCTAACATTCTTAGACGTTAACATCCTACGTGAGATTACAATTGGTGCCTTCGAGAACATTACTTTCCGTTCTAACCGTGAGGGTAAAGACATTCGTGAGGCCTTCACTACCTTGACACCATCTGAGTTTCAAGTATGGGCACAAGAGTATGTGACTGAACGTAAGGATGAGGGCTTCTTCTCTCGTGACTCCTTATGGAACCTCTACAAAGCAGCAAGTGATGCCACATACCTAGGGGATGACCCTATGGCTGGCTTGAATGCTCTGTTTGGTGTGGCTGACGTAGCAACCTTAGGTGCTGTACGTGGGGGTAAGACCCTAGCCTCAGCGTTAGCTAAATCTACTGACCTTGCCTACGATGCAGGTACAGTGGCAGGTAAACTCTTGTCACTCTCTAAGTCCAGACGCCCAGTAGATGCTATTGCTACCATCCAAGGGGAAGTACCTGCGGCTAACGCATTGGCTAAATCTGTGGATGACATGGGTGTACAGGTAGATGAGGTCTCAGCTGGGCGTAACTTACCCCAAGAGCTAGATCCTGTAGCTGGACCCTCTGCTCGTCCATCAGGTGTCACACTACGGCAGAACAACCGTAAGACATCCCTTATGGAGAAGATCGAAGAGTTGAACCGACAGGGTTCCTTTGGGGAATACGTTTCGCCTAGCACCATAAGCAGAGTAGCCGATGACATTGCTGCCACGGTAGCCTCTCGTGTTAACGATGTAGTTGTCAATAGCCGTAGGGTACTTGACGAAGGTTCTGATGACTACAAGGTAGTTGTACGGATGGGTAAGGATGGCTCAGGCTCTCCCTTCCGCCTTAAAGGAGATGCTGAGGCTATTGCTGAGGCTGACCCTAGCCTTAAAGTTGTTAAGCGTGAGGAAGGCCGTGGCTGGTTCGTTGAGGCAGAACAACGAGTCAATGTTCTAGGTTTACCTGAGAAGGCTGAAGTTTTAGACAAAGCTGGTTTCATTGGTGACTCCATCAATAAGATGTTTGGTGCTTCTACCATACGCCTAGGTGACAAGCTAGGTGCCAAGTTTATGCAAGCTGAGGCTGGTCAAGCGTTAGTAGGAGAGTTAATCAAACCCTACCAGAAGACAATCAACAAGGTCAAAGGTAAAGAGCTAGAGAACCTGTCCGACTTTATGACACAGCTTCGTGACGGTGAGTTGTCTTACCTACGTAAGGCTCCCACAAAGGAGAGCTTTGAGTCCCTTTATACTACAATGTATGGAGCTAAACCTTCTAAGTCTGCTGTAGCTGCGTATGACTCCCTTATAGACATTAGTGACACAGCTTGGCAGATCAGATCCAGTGAACGTCTTAAACGTGTTGTTGCTGATGGTGGTGTCTACGCTGACTTTACGGATGACTACGGCGATATTGTATACCGTGTGGAAGGCCAGAAGGTAACCATCCCTGACAATGAGTATATCCTTGATCTTGCCACAGGACGTACACTCCGTAAGGATGAGCTAGGTGCTGACCAAATCTCCTTCAAAGTCCCAGGCACCTACATGGACCACTTGTTTGTCACTAACGTAAAGACTACCCGTCCACTTGAGAGAGTAGACGTTATGCCTTACAATGTTGGTGGTCCTCGTACTAACGCAGAGTTCCGTTGGTTCGTAGGTACAACTAAGGAACAGAAGTTAGTATCAGGAAACACCATCAACGGTGGCTTTAAAACAATGCTTGGTTCCTTTGGTAAAGATCAAGCACAGAATGCTGTCACTCAGTTGAACACCATCACCCGTAAGGTTAAAGACCTTATGGCTGAACAGGGTGTTGACGATATTGCTTCACTTACCTTGTCTAAACCTAAGTACGAAGAGCTAGGTAAGGTAATCCGTGAGAACAATACTTGGAATAAACACATCACTGACTTCGAGGATCTAGTCGAGTTGGGTAGCAAGTATGGCTTTAGGTTCCGTGAGGAGTTTGTAGCCAAGGCTCGTGACGAGAAGATCAGCATAGCTGACCAAGGCGAGGATATTTCTCTTGCTGGTTCTTCTTACGGAGAAGTTGTAGGTACTCGCATTAACATGAAGCGTGGGGATACTCCCTTAATGGAGTACGGTGGGAAGCAAGCTACCAATGCCAGCCCTATCTCTGCCATCGCTGACCAGTTTGGATCTGAGGCATTTGGTTATGCGAACCGTGCCGCATCTCAGAATGCTATTGTTGGCTGGGTTAAACTAGCGGAAACAAACCCAGGTATCGTAGAGTTCCCTAAGGGTGTCCCTAGTAATGATTTCCTTAATCGTTTCCTAGGTGCTGAGGTAACCAAGACAGGTAAGTTTAACGACTTGGCTGCACAGCTACGTGAGCAACAAGACGTAATCAAACGTAGGCTTAACCAACCAACATGGTTAAGTGACAAATGGGATTCGTTTACATCCTCAGCTACAGAAGCTATCTTTGAGAAGAGTGGGCGTAAGGCAGACCTGACTAAGGCTGACCCTGCATCTACACTTTTGAAGGTAGGTTTCTACTCTAAGTTTGGCTTCTTGAACCCTGACCAATTTATGCTGCAAGCACTCCACGGTTTAACTGTTGCTGCTGTGTCACCAGTACAGGGTACTAAGGCTCTGGGCTTGACAGCGCCTATGCTTCTCATTACTAAGTTCCCTGCTGGAGCTACCCGTGATCTAGCCATTAAGCGTTTGTCTAAGTCTGGTCTTATAGCAGAGGAAGAGCTAACGGATCTTGTCAGATACATTGACGAGAGTGGACGTAATATCGTTGATACACAAATCATAGAACTTCAAGCTCCACAGAAGTTTGGTGCTAGTAGTACTCTCGTAGGCAAAGCCTTGGACAACGCAAACAGCTTCCTTGATAAGTCCACTATCTTCTTCAAGGAAGGTGAACGAGCCACACGTATGTCTGCCCTTACAACGGCATTCCTTGAGCATCGTGCTAAACGTCCCTTGGTTGACCCTTTCTCTCCTGAGGGTAAGACCTGGATCACTAACCGTGAGCAGGATCTGTCCTTCCGTATGACAACAGCATCACGTAGCTTTGCTCAGAGTGGACCTATGCGTGTTCCTACTCAGTGGTTGTCATTCTCCTTACGTGCCCTTGAGAACATCATAGTAGGTCGTAACTTTACTGTCGGTGAACGGTCACGTATGTTCGCTATTATGGGTCCAATGTACGGTCTGACAGGTTTGGGCTTAGGTCAGTCTGCTGGGTACGTCACAGAGAAACTTGGGTATGACCCTAAAGACCCTGAGACTGTCAAGATGTTTAATCGTATTAAGTATGGTGTGGTCGATGCTGTTCTTTCTAACGTATTAGGCACAGAGACAGCCTATGCAACACGTGTAGCACCAACAGACCAGTTGATCGACACATGGCAGAAGCTCTTCTCAGATGACTTTATGACAGTTATAGCTGGTCCGTCAGGAGAGATCACCAGAGATATGTACCAAGTAGGTATGTCAGCTATCTCAGCCATGGTAAGCGGTAGGGGTGCCGTAGCACGAGAGGACTTGACACAGCTTCTACGTAACATCTCGTCAGTAGACAAAGCAGTTAAGATCCAAGAGCTAATCGAGACAGGTAATTACCGTAGTCGTACACGTAAGCTCTCCGTAGGTGGCCTAGATCCTGAGGCAGCTGCTTCTGTTCTCTTTGGTGCTACCCCAGCCCCCGTTCAAAACTACTACGACTACAGTGAAATGGTCTTTAAGGAAACCAAGGCAACTAAAGACTTCGAGAAAAAGCTACGTTCAAAGGCTGACTATGCTATTCGTCTCTTGACAGAAGGTGACAAAGATGATATGCTAAGAGGTGAACAGCTGTACCAAGAGCTAGTAGACGAACTATGGTCTCAGCCCTACTCGAATGAGCTTAAAAGCTCCATTCAGAAACGCCTTAATCGTGGCGAAGCTATCTTCGATATTATGCGGAACGCCCACAGACTTAGCCTTGAGTTTGATGCCACCGTCTTACAGCAACAGAAATAAGGACATTAAACTATGGCAGGTTTTGCTATTGATCTAGGTGACGAAGGTTCCCAATTTGCACAAGGTGTTTCTGCTCCTAGTGCCAACGCTTCTGCGGCAGCTGCCCAAGGGCTACAAAACATAACCCAAGGACTCTTTGGGGTAGCTGACTCCTTTGCTAGGGCTTCTGCTAAATCTGCACCTACGGAGGCCAGCCTCAATAGGCAAGCCTTTGGTGCCTTTATTGGACAACTTGACGATCTTAAGGGTGTCACAGACCCAACAACAATACGATTACGTGTTAATACTGCAATCGCTGCCTATGAGTCCCAAGGCTTTCCAATAGGAAAAGCTGAGGCAGATGCTGTTTTCCGTAGGACAGGTCGTGACATTAGTGCAAGTGTCGTTAATCCAGCAATACAAGCAGCAGATGCAGCCAATAAGCAACTCTTGGAGAACCCAGGGTTTATCTACCGTGCGGAGGCTAAACTCCAAGCCTTAGGTCAACCATTCACTGACCAAGATGTAGCAGAAGTAGCCCTAGGTGACATGAAGGCCTCTGAGGCAGCGGCTACCTACTTAGTTACAGCTAAGAATATCGACAACAAGGACTTCCAAGAGACCTACATCCCTCACGCTGACCGTGTGTTAGAAGATATACGTGGGCTTGCCATCTCAGGCCTCCAAGTGGAGATTGGTGGTGGTGATATTTCACCTGAGTCTCTCGTACAGCTTCGTACTAAGTTCGACATTGCCAAGGCTCAACTGACAAAACCTAAGAATGTGTCAGATGACAACTGGCAGCACGTCAATTCTCAGCTGACAACACTCGATGAACTATTGACACGTTTGGAAACATACGACTCCGAAATGCTCACTGCTCAAACAGCCGCAGCTATGGAACCTATCTCTCAACTACTTTTGTCTCAAGCTAAAAGCCTAGGTGCTACTGACCCTGTGCTTGCCAGTGCTTTGCTGTCAGGTAAGGTTGACTGGTCTTCCTATGTGTCTAGCAAGTGGCCTACTGTTGTAAAGACACTTAAGGACACTAAGATTGAGGATACTGTATATACAAGCCTTGATGTCTTTGGAGTTGAGGCAGCTGCTCAGGCAGCCACAGAGGGTACTGAAGTAACAACTACGTCCCTACACAATCCAGATGAGTTTGAGTTAGCTACTAATCGTTCTAGTTCTGATAGACTGAACGCAATCACCAATGCTTTAGACTTCAAGCTGCGTCTGACAGAACCAGCAAATATTAATCAACCTGAGCACCGTGATTTATTCCTTAATGGTGTTGGTCAGGCTACCGTTAACGTAGCAACAGCAACACAGCTTATTAGCAAGTCCACTATGGACAGCTTATTCTCCCCTGAGGTTTTCTCTAAGTTAGCTTTGGTTAAGAAGCTAGACCCTGAGGCCTACCAGACAGCTTCCCTACAGATGCGTGACGCTATCCAAGCTCAGGCTAACATCTTTGCTACAACAATGAAAGGTGTCACAGAGGACAGCCTGTTTGTTATCGCTGGCTTGGGTAGAGTGGAGCTTAAGACGGATGGTGTGGCTATGCCTAGGGCTTGGACAGATGGTTCTGTACAGGCTAAGGCTGACCAGTACTACGGAGGTAACATCTACCGTATGTTCAAGGATCGTGGTGCTGCTCTTAGTGCGTCAGAACGTACTGAGCTTCGGGGTAAAGGTTTCCCAGTATTGGCCTTGTCAATTAAGTATGATGAAATCACACGGGCTAACAATCAGTTTAAGACGTATGCTGATTACTTCCGTAAGGCAGGGGGAGATCCTTCTAAACTTGAAGCATTGATCCTTACAGGCCAAGAGAGTGACGAGCCTGTACCCTCTGAGGCCATGACAACAGAGACCCGTATTGAACAGGGTACTATAGATAATCCTTGGAGTGTAGCAAATGAAGAAGCCTATACTATGGTTCCTATCGGTGCTCATTATCGTGTTGGTACTGAACCCACGATTAGAATCAAACGAGGCAACTAATATGGCTAACTTTTGGGATAATGACGAGGTAGTTCCTGTCCAGTTACCTCAGGCAACAGAGGAAGAACCTACTCAGGCTAACTTCTGGGACAAAGATGAGGTAATACCTGCTGTCACACCAGAGGCTCCTGTAACATCCCCAAGGCCTAAGGCTAGACCAGCACAAGAGGACAGAGTTCTAGCCGTTAATTTACCAGAAGATGTAGCAGCAGACTCTGATTTCCTAACAAAGGTAGAAACGGTAGCCAATAATGTGGGCGTAACCCAAGAGGATCTCCTTAGGGTTATACAGTTTGAAACAGCAGGTAGCTTTGCTCCTGACCAAATCTCTGGTACATCTAGTGCTGTTGGTCTAATACAGTTTATGCCCACTACTGCTGAAGACCTCGGTACAACCTCTCGTGATCTAGCTCTCTTAAACAGATCAGATCAAATGGACTTCGTTGAGAAGTATCTAACACGATTTAAGGGACGTATGAAGGACTTTGGTGACCTGTACATGGCTGTCCATTTCCCTGCGGCTGTAGGAAAAGATGATGACTACGTAGTCTACGCCAAAGACCATACGTATAAAGGTCGCAGACAGGCTTATGAGGCCAACAAGGGTATGGACGTAAACAAAGACGGTAAGGTGACAAAGGCAGAGGCTATTGCAAGAGCTACTGGAGGTAACTAATGTTCGGACTTCCTTTAGAATTAATCACTATGCTTTTCTCTACTATTCTTGGTGGTGTCATGTCCATATGGGGCCAGAACAACAAGAACAAAGCAGAACAACAGGCAATGCTCATAGGAGCAACCAACACAGCCAGAGAGTACGGATCAAAAGACAAACACTTCGCATGGACACGAAGGATCATAGCACTCTCAGCTGTAACGTCAATCATCGTACTACCTAAGCTCGTAGCTGTGTGGTATCCAGAAGTACCCGTGTTTGTAGGGTACACAGAAGTACAAGGGGGTTTCTGGAACTTCCTGTTCGGACCTGACAAGCAGATTGTATGGCAGTCAGCCCAAGGGTTCGTTATCACACCGCTGGACACACACATTGTGTCAGCTATCGTTGGACTATATTTCGGTGCGGGGTTTGCTAAGTAAAATGAAAGACAAAAGTGTATCAATCTCTTTTCTTGTTGGCATTCTGTTCCAGACGGGTGCCTTGGTGTGGTATGTCTCTAGCCTAGCTAGTGCTATTGACCTGAATGCTCGTGACATTGGACGACATGAGGCTAGGATCAACAGTCTTGCAGAGATCATCCAGTCTCAGGCTGTAACATTAGGCCGTATGGACGAGAACATTAAATCCATTCGTGATATGATGGAATCAAGTAGATCTGACGGAGGTTAAATCATGGACAACAAGGCTATATTAGGGGTGTTGTTCGCTGCACTTCTGGCTCTTCTTGGCTGGAACATTGCAACAACACATGAGTTAACTCTCCAAGTACAGAAGCTAGAGATTATTCTTCTTAATGATGCTTTTAAAAACTAATGTTGTGTGTCTTAGCCTTCGTAGGTTTCAACCATACGTGGACTGCAAGTGGTAACCAGTTGTTTCAGTACTGCTACTACGACTGTGGGCTACCTAAGAATGGGCTATGGTACGACAGAGTGTATAGAGTAAGTTATAATTATGTGTGTCCAATAGAGGTAAAGTTGAGATGATTGATCCATTCACAGCATTTGCTGCGGCACAGACAGCTGTATCCGCTATTAAGAAGGGCATACAGTTAGGTAAGGACATCGGTGGTATCTCTAATGACTTAGCTAGGTTTGCTGGTGCTGTGTCTGATCTTAGCTTTGCACATAAACAGTCAGAGAATCCACCTTGGTATGCTGTACTCTTCGGTGGTAACGGTCCTAGTGCAATGGACATCTTCGCTAAGAAGAAACAAGCGGAGGCTTTACGTGCAGAGATTAAGCAATATATCCAGTTTGCTTATGGTCAAAGTGCTTGGGAGGAGCTTCTCAAGATTGAGGCTCAAGTCCGTAAGGATCGTCAGAAAACTATGTATCGTAAAGCGGAGATTAAACAGACTATTGTTGAGTGGAGCCTTGGTATATTGGTTGTTCTATCAGGAATTGGTTTACTCGGCGTGGGGATTTATTTCCTCGGGAAGAAACAGGGGAAGTGGTGATGGCTAAGAAAGACCCAAGACTAGAACGAGCAGGAGTATCAGGTTACAATAAGCCTAAGGCTACACCTAGTCATAAGACTAAATCTCATGTTGTTGTTGCTAAAGAGGGTGACAAGATTAAGACTATCCGCTTTGGGCAGAAGGGTGTCAAGGGTAGTCCTGATGGGACAGCTAGGAACAAAGCCTTCAAGGCTCGTCATGCTGAGAACATTGCCAAGGGTAAGATGTCAGCTGCCTACTGGGCTAACAAGGTGAAGTGGTAATGTGGTTAGCTGTTGTCATGGCTTGTCAGACCTTAGAGGCTTCGTCTTGTATTGTTATGGGTAACGAGAAGAACCTATGGTACACACGTTTAGAGTGTGAGCAGGATGCAGTTAACATGGCTGCTACCCTCATAAGCAATGGTATCTACGCTAAACCAAATTGTTTTAAAGTAGGGGAGAGTGCCTAATGCCTGTGATGAAGTGCAAAGGCGGATGGAAATGGGGTAAGTCTGGTAAATGCTACCCAACGAAGGCCCAAGCTGAGAAGCAAGGGAAGGCCATAAAGGCCTCAGGCTATAAAGGCAAGTAAGGTTATTAAATGAGTAAGCCCCAAGGAGAAATCCAAGGGGCTTTACTTTTGTTATAGCTTCTCTTTCATGAAGACCTTGACCCACTGAGCACATATGTCACTCCTGACAATATCCTCTACGCCAAACTCAATGATAGGCACAGGTAGCAGGTGCTTCTTAGCTAGGTGTATGACCTTTGACAAACCATCGGCTTCCTTAAGGTCAGACTGTTGGACATCTCCGTTAAGTACAATCGTTGATTCTTCACCAACACGAGTAAGCAACATCTTAAGTTCATGGGTGGTGATGTTCTGTGTCTCGTCAACGATTATGAAGGCATTATCGAAGCTACGCCCACGCATAAGTGCAAGAGGTGCCATCTCAATGTTACCATTCTTGATCCCTGTCTCCACTGTTCCTTTACCAAGGTGCTTCTCCAATACGTCTAACACAGGCAAGGCCCATGGCATAGTCTTTTCAGCAAGGTCACCCTTAAGGAACCCTAGCTCCTTACCTACGGCTACATGAGGGCGGGTAATGACGATCTTGTCAATAGCCTTGGTAGCGTATAGGTCAGCTGCGTAGGTGGCAGTAACGTAAGTCTTACCAGTACCAGCAGGACCAAGAACAAAGACCTGATTACTGCTTGACAACGCATCAATGAAGTCCTTTTGCTTAGGTGTGCGAGGGACTAGGCCTGATGTCTTCTTTGTTGCTGCTCCCTTATAGTTAGTCTTACGGCGGGTACGTGTAGGTTTCTGTAGGGGTTCGATGTTATTCATAGGTTAACCAACTCAGCTTCTACATAGGGAATGTGAAAGAACTTCTCTCCGTTTGTTATGTATCTACCCTTGGCACCCTTAAGCCCCTCTTGGGTGAGCTGTGTGTCCTTGATACGCCACGCTTGCTTGAAGTCAGGCCTAAAGATGTAGAAGTTAAGGACACTGAATGTATCTGTTGTTGAGTGTTTGTCTAACAGACGTTGCTTACGCTCAGGGATACGGATCTCTGTCCAATGTGTAGGCCAGTCAGCTTTCCACGCTGTCTTGACTTCAGCCTCGTTAAAGTAGGTGTATCCATTCTTCTGTGATACAACGTCAACATTGAAGTTCTCCTCGTTGTTGACGATAGTGTGACCCTTAGCCTCCAAGTAGGAGACCAAGGCATCACGGGCAGGACTATCATACGCTTCGTATAGTGCTCGACTAAAACTCTTCCGTACCGCTGTCATTGAGTAGTTCCTTTAGTTCGGTGTAGCCACCAATGTGCTCACCTTTAGGGTTAAAGATCTGGGGTACAGTAGTCATACCAGCTTGTTTAATAAGTGTCAACAGCCACTTACTACTTGATGAGCTTATAGAATAGGCCGTGAAGCCTACCCTTTTTTCTCGTAGCAGGTGCTTTGCTTTAGTACAAAACTTACACTGGTCTCCTGTAATGATTATGTACATTAGTTAAACAGTGACTTGACTGCAAACATAGAAGCAGACTGTGTATCCAAGATAGCTTTATCTTTCAGAGGGCCATCAGGACAATGTAGTTGGATAGCAAGAGCCAAGGACTCTGCTGCATCTTTGATATCGTCTACTTCTTTTGATCCTGATGGGTTGAACTCTTTGTTTGTGAATGACATTGCTGTCTCCTTGATATCGTCTACTTCTTTTGATCCTGATGGGTTGAACTCTTTGTTTGCGATGGGCATTGTTGTCTTTTTTAGGTTTAAATAGGGCATTGTTGTCTCCTTTAGGTTTAAATTAGGACGAGCCTTTTATACACATGCTCAGGTGCTTTGGTTACACTAGGTCTACGATCTCACAGGAGTCACCTGAGCAAGCCATAGTCTGACTACCTGAAGTGTTGTCCTCTTTCTCGTAGTCAGCAAGAGAATTCCAGTCGATAGCCTTAGGCATAAGTGACAACAGTTGCTCGTACTCAGACTTACCACAGTCCTGGTAGGGTGCCTGTTGGTACGTATGGTCAGAGTGAGGTAAGAAAGAAACACCACTCATCTCGTCAAAGTGTTTGTACACAAAGGCACCTACTTCCATCCACTCAGAATCCCGTACTGAGATAGTCACACTTGGCTTGTGTTCACACCAGTGACGTTGGTAAGTAAGCCAAGTTTCTAGCTGTTCAATTGCTGTTGTGTCATTACGTGTGACAGCATTATCAGGAGACTTCATAGGGAAGCTAAACACTGTGGTCTGCTCTGGTTTCATGACACATGGTTCACTAGGGATACCTTGGTCAATCATGAACTGTGTCAAGGGGTCTTTGTTGTCTCCTCTAACGGTTCGGATGTAATAGTTATTGTGACGGGCGTGAATCCCAGAGGCTGAGTCAACGAGTTGGCTAACTGTTCCCGATGGCTTAACACAGCTAATAGCAGCAGCAACAGGAATATCGAGAAGGCCAGCCCACTCAGCATTAGTTTCAATTGCAATTTCACGTAACTTCTCCAGTGTTTTGTCTAGGCCAGCATTCTTACTGGTCATTAACGGATTGTCCATAATGCCTGTAAGGCTCACCCCTAGCAGACGTTCAGCTTCTGTATTGGTAGTCCAGATCTTACGAAGGTAAGGCATCTTAGTATAGGTAGATTGGATCGTACCCAAGATGGTAGCCAGTTTAACCTTATGGGCTAGAGTGTCAAAGGTATCTGTAGCACGTACCACGCACTCCGTTAGGTTGCAAAACTGATTTGGGCGCAAGATGATTTCCGAACACGGGTTGGTCCCGAACTCAAAGTTAGGGTCACGGCGTCCATTCTTCTCCGCTTGGTTCTTAGATGCCTGACGATTAAAGATGCCACGTTCACCTGAGCCTGACTCAACGAGTGCTGTCCACTCCCGCATGAAGGACATAGAGTCTGGCTTCTCAGTGTATGACACAGAGTTGTTAGCCAAGGCTCGTTGAGGATTGTTCTCCCACCAGGCACCACTCTTAGCATGACGCATACGGTCATCCGAAAGGTTGCTCAAGGAGATCATGGCACTACGGCGTACACCACCAACAACAACTACCTCGCCAATCTTACACATCAAGTCGTGGCACTCTACCGATGACAACTTACGGCCTTGAGCAGACTTGAAGGTAGCCACGGTAAAGTTAAATAGATCAATCAATGGTGCTGGTCCTGACGCACGGCCCCCAAAGGTCTTCAAACGGGCACCAGCTGGACGTACCTTAGACACATCCCACTTAGGGATCTCACCACTATAGAGGAGTGCAATAACTTGACGGAGAGCCTTAGCCCAACCTTCCTTACTGTCCTTGACGAAGATAGTCGTCTCACTCTCGAAGAGTTGAGGCACCTCTGGGAGCTTGCTGATGAACTGGCGCTCAACGGAGAAGCCGACACCAGTGCCACAGAGAAGAATGAACATAGCCTCATCGAAGGCCTTAAGGTCATCTACGGGTAGGTACGAACAGTTGTACATACAAGTGTTGTCACGGGCAGCTGCTGGTCCTGCTGTCATAAGTGAACGCATGGATGGCATGACACTAAGGTTAAGGATAGCCTCCTCTAGCTGGTCAATGTAAGTGTTGTCACCAGCAACAGGACGTACAATGTTATCCATGTAACGTGATACTGTTTCACCCCAGTTCTCACGGCGTCCTTCTTTGTCTAACCAACGTGCATACCGTGAGGTAGCAATAAAGGTCTGGTAGTCTGTTGGTAGTAGGTTGCTCATTCGCCTCGTCCTCGCATTGTTTTATCTTCTTCTAACCAGACCATACGGTCAATGTCTTCTCGGCTAATACCAATGTCCTTTAGTTCTCTGTCGGACAGTTGGTTTAGGATCTTGATTGCTGCTCGGTGTTCTGACCACATCACGCAGTACCTCATGAACCTCACAAATGTATTCTCTACCCACTTCTTCTTCATCTGTTATCTCCTGACCCTTTAATGACACCACGATTAGATCTATCGTTTAGTTTATCCATGTTAGCTTCCATCACCTCAGGTAAGTTACTGTAGAAGTAGTTAGCCAAGGCAGTTGCGTAGAATATAACATCACCCAACTCTTTGATGATCTCCTTCTGGCTTACCTTTGTATTGTCTCGAAGATACTTCTTGATCTTCTCTGCTACTTCTCCTGACTCACCTACAAGACCAAGGGTATTCTCCACTAGCCGTGTCTCACCCTCAGTTATGATCTTGTCTTCTACCCAGTACGAGTACTCCATAGGTGTGACACTAACAATGCTGAAAGCCTCAATGTCTTCTATCGTAATCATTCCTCTATCCTTTTCCATTCAGCCATCTCTGCATCTAAGTTAAAGTAATCATCTAAGTCAAGTAGATTTTCGTCAACTAAGAACTCAATGACAAGTCTTGCTGAGATCTCGTTCTGTTCTAACAGTAACTCGATGCCATAGTTTTCCGCAAGAGCACGAATTTTACTATCTAGGTCAAACATTGTCAATCACCATTTTAGTTTAACCCTTCGTTATATTCTATGACGATGGGTTCTATCGTTGTGCTTAAGTGTTTAATCATTTCATAGGCACTGTCGAAGTCATCCATAAGTATCTCATCCTCCTCCATAGTACCGTCCTCATGCTCCACTAAGCAGATGTTATAGTAGCAGTTCTCTTCGTCTAAGAAGTAGGGACCGCTTGTTACCCTGTGTATCTTTAAGATCATCTCTTCTTTTCCTTTACCCATTCTACAGGTATATACTCTTGTGCATACAAGAACCCATGTTTGTCACACCAATCAGCATAAGATGTCTTTGAACCCTTCCTGATCTTGGCTTTAGGATTACTGAAAACAAAACGAATGTCAAGCTCTGGATACTGTTTCTTGACAAGTAAATGTTTCTTTCTGTCTGATGGAAGGAATCGTCCTTTGGTCTCAACGTAGATTCCATTAGGTAACTGGAAGTCTGGTGTGTAGTGTCTGGTCTCTGACACAGCGTAAGGTATCCGTGTCTCTTCGTACTTGAACTTGACCTTGCGTAGATTAAGCCAAGCAGCTGTCCTCTTCTCTAAGCCTGATCTGAAACGCATTTAGGTGGCTCCCATAGTTGTCCTTCGTAACGGCGAAGCCATAGTAACCTGGCGTTCTCAATGACACGATCCTCATCACCTCCGTAGGCACGTAGGCATTCCTCATACATCTCTTCGTCAGTAACAGAATCAGATAATAACTTCTCAGCTTTCTTAGGCCCAATGCCGTAGAGACCTACGATGTTATCTGCCTTGTCACCCGTAAGGATCTGCGTGTAGAAGAACTTAGCACCCTCACGTTCAGACATAGTGGTAAAGGTTTTCTTTGTGGGATTGTAGTGGTGACAGGGGATCTGCAACATATCTTTGTCAATGGATATGATGGTGGCGTTAGACCCATACGCAGTAGCCCAGATTCCTAGTAGATCGTCAGCCTCTTCACCCTCTGACACAATGGCTGACCAGTTGTCGATCATGTGTTGACGAATAGCCTGTAGGTGTGCTGGTTTCTCTACACCCTTACGGTTACCCTTGTACTCATGAGTGACAGCTATGTCATACCGAAAGTTACCCTTACCTGTTAGGAAGATCTGATAGTCATCCTCAGACACCTCCCACATAACTTCGTTAAGAGCATCATCCAGAACAGAATCAACCTTAGCCAAGGCCTCCTCTTCTGAGTCATCCTCACAGGAGAAGGCTGCACGATAGGCGAAGGGATCTCCGTCTACTAGGACTTGTTTGTTCATAGCTTGTCACACCCATTCAATTGATTGATACGCATCTCTGCGTAACGGATGACTTTCTCTAGGTCAACGATCTCACTGGCATCCTTAGTCTTACCATCGTATAACTTAAACCCAGCACGACTAGCATACTTGACAATATTCCCACGCCAAAACTCAAAGTCATTTAGCATGATGTAAGTGATAGGTTCAATCTCCCATCGTGCGTAATGAGCAGGTTCATTCACAATGTCTGCTGTATGTTCTGCCATTACCGTCTCCTTAAAGTTCTCTTGTTCTTCTATCAACTTTCGCCACTCACTGTTTATCATCACTCTTCCTCCAAACAGAAGCCACACCATGTGCCCCTACTTGCATTACCACAGCTGACACATTTACGCCAGCCATTCTTTTCATCACGATCTTGAGATGCTCTACGTTCCTCTGGTGTCATGGGTCTAATCATAATTATTTCTACCCTCTTCCATTGCACAGCTCATAATACTTACAGGACAACTGCTCAAACTTCCACTGGTACACTTGCTGCATACCAAGCAGGGCGTTCATCAGTTCATCTTGTGTAGGCTCACATACACCGTCACCTACCTGTTTGAACACTGTCTCAAGGTCGTTACACACATGCCAACAATCTAGTATCATTGGCTCCAGTTCCTGTAGTTTAGTCATCTTTTATCTCCTACTTTATCCGATTACATCCGATTATAGCATCTATGTATCCTTGTCCTGTAAACTAATCCAATACCTCCCTGCGATCTGGCCATGAACATTACCAAAGACATTACCTAAGACACTACCTTTGACAGTACCTCCGACACTGCCTCCGATACTGCCTTTAACGTCACCTTTGACATTACCGTATACATTACCTTCGACAGTACCCCCGACATCACCCTCGACATCGCCTTCGACATTACCCATGGCATTACCTCCGACATAACCCTCGATATCACCTAAGACATTACCGTAGACATTGCCTTCTACATTACCTCCGACACTGCCTAAGACACTGCCTAAGACAA
>Ga0208303_1000518_pt1 | contig 15872 bp, 19 predicted proteins | sample CB_VirMetaG_2_FD_184537 | JGI IMG/M metagenome (GOLD analysis project Ga0208303, IMG submission 184537) | Freshwater to marine saline gradient viral communities from Chesapeake Bay - CB_1504_2 Viral MetaG (SPAdes) (version 4) | ecosystem: Environmental > Aquatic > Marine > Coastal | place: USA... | reverse complement strand
CGGAGCCTATGGTAAGCAGATTGTTGAGTTGAAGAACACCCTGCTACCTATAGTACAATGGGGCAAAAATAACAAAGGACTGCAGGATCAGTTCAACAGAATGGTGAACGAAGCTACACGCCGCGAAGTTGACCCTGTGCTTGACCGCCCTGCCGCAGTCAAACAGTATGGTAAAGACCCTGAGAAAATGGCTGATTGGGAGCAGGTGAGGCGCGATTACGAAGCCTTAGTAAACTCTAGTCCCTTAGTTGTACGTATTTACACCACCATGCGTAACCTATTTCGGGGATTACGAAACGACATTAAAAAAGCCGTAGATGAGCGACTGTCTATAGCTATACCTGATGGTGCCATACGCGCTAAAGTTATGAAGAGTTTCTACGACAAGCTGACTTCCAAAGGCACTATAGAACCCTACACACCCTTGGAGCGTGAAGGAGATTTATGGCTGTACTATAATGCTATTGATCCATTTAGGGGAACACTTGAACGGTATTCTGAAGCGTTTACTACTCCTGCTGCTAGGGCTAGAGCATGGTCTGAATATCAGGGCAGAGTACGCGAAGGTATACGAGGCAATCAAAAACTTATGGCTAGTATGACTGAGTTGGTTCGGCAGAAAAAACACGCCAATATAGAAGAGGCTATAGACGCGCAGATAGGTGTTTCCGAAGCGGCATCCATAGCAGATGTTAACTTTGACAACGCGCCCCCTTCATCCTTTATCGCGCAACTGGTCAAAGGGATACGTGATAACAGCCCTAGCGACACTAAAGAACAGCGAGAAACTACCAACAGACTAATAAATGAGATTGGTGAGTTGGTTCTTAACACTATCCCAGAGACCTCCTACATGCAGTCATTTCGTACCCGTAAGGGCACATTGGGTAACATAGAGGACGCTATACGTGCTACTACAAAACGTGCGACCTTGTTGGGTAGACAAGCCGTACAGATGAGGTACGGCAATAAGTTCGACGCAATAAAAGTAGAACTGAAAGCGGCTTATGACAAAGCGGGTGGAGAGGGTAACACAACCCCCGCCATGAGAGATATGTACGACACTCTGGTATCTTTTGCTAATAGCGGAACTGGCGTCAACAGAAGTAACTTTTCTAAAATGCTAACCAACATCGGCTTTAACATGACGCTAGGGTTTAACGTGTCTGGTGCTTTGGTTAACCTTTCGCAGATACCCCTTACAGTATACCCTGTATACGGTGCTAAGTATGGGTATGATAAAACGTCCTCTGCTATAGGTGAGGCCATGCGCCTTATTCATAACAGTGGTCGCAAGCGTATGGTCGAAGTGTACGGCGATAAGGTTGACGCAGAAGGCAACCCTATCAAGGAAATGCAGGAAGTAACTGGAACTCCCGCAGACAGGTCTGTAAGCAATTACGACTATGCAAACGAGACCGATCCCCGAAAGAAGCGTATGCAGTTTGCAGTGGGTGTAGGTGAACGACTAGGTTTGTTCAAACGCACACTAGCTTACGACATGCTAGACATAGACGGTACTAACGGCGGTATGGAAAAGTTCAACGCCGCATCGGGTTTTATGCTGCACCACGGAGAGCGGATTAACCGTGAGGTAGCCTTCACCGCTGCGTATAACCTTGAGGCAGATATACTAGATGCTCAAGCCGCCAAGGATAACCGTACTGTAAGTGATGCTGAGTATGAGCAAGCGGCTGAAAAAGCGTTCTACATGGTCGAAATGACCAACGGTGGTAGCGCATCGGCGGCTTCACCCCAGATAATGCAGGGGTCTATCGGGTCGGTAGTCTTTATGTATAAGCGTTACGGCGTGTCTATGCTGTCCCTGCTACATAAACTGGCAAAAGAGGGAATGGTCGGTCAGTCTGCCGAAGCTAAGAAACTAGCCGCTTATCAACTCGCGGGTATATACGGATCGGCTGCACTTATGTCAGGTGTGCGCGGTGTGCCTTTCTTTGGCGCGGCGGCTATGGTTTACAACCTACTCAAAGACGATGATGAAGAATCCATGCAATCCATAGTGCGTAGAGTTGCGGGCGAAGGATACTACTCGGGTGCTGTAAACTACGTAACAGGTACTAACGTGGCTACACGTATTCAGTTATCCGATCTGTTGTTTAGGGACACGCTAATAGATCGTGACCAACCTGCCATATGGACTGCCGTAGAAATGTTGGGTGGACCCGCTATAGGTATTGCGTTGCAGATGGATCGGGCGGCTGATTTGTTTGCAGCGGGTGAGTTTGCTAGAGGGGCAGAAGCCTTTGCACCATCGGCAGCGCGTAACGTGATGAAGAGTGTGCGGTTCTATAAAGACGGTGGGGCCGAAACCTTAGCGGGTGATATCATTGCCCCTGTGCATCCTCTACACGCAGTCGCACAAGCCCTAGGGTTCATACCCGCAGAGTTGGCTCGGGCCTATGAATTAAATGCTGAAATAAAAAGCATGGAGAAAGGCACTAAGTCCAGACGCAAGCGTATCCTAGATGAAATCGCTAGGGCCAGAGCAGACGGTGACAACGAAGCCGAACAAGCGGCCTATGACAAAATACCTGCGTACAATGCGGAACACCCTGATTGGCCCATCAACGGTAAGTCTATAGAGAAATCTATGAACAGCCGTGCCGAAAATACGTCTAAAAAGTTCCAAGGCATATCCATACACCCCAAACTACGGGATACATACATGGACTTTGCGGATCAATTTAGTGGTAAAGCTACTATGTTTTAGTAAAAAAGCCCCCGCCGTTGCAGTGCGAAACCTGACCTAGCGGGGGCAGTAGAGAGGAGAACAACTAATGAGTTGTCGAGCAGGACATATCACGTTGTTCTCCAGAGGCGTACTCCTAATTTAGCATTTTCGACACGGACTTGCATTTTTATCGTCCATTTTTTCCGCTTTTCTACATTTTTTACCTGTTGGTGTGCTTTTTCGGTATTTATGCAGGGTATGAAAGCGGAACCGCCGACTTTTAAATTGTCCCAATCAACGGTTATTTTAATTCCGTCAGGGTCCAGATCATCAATCATCAACACTTTGCGGTTCATCTAATACTCCTTCTGAGTAGTCCACCACTATACACCGCGATGGAGGTAGGTTTAGGTGAGTACCTTTACTCAACCGCATCTGTACTTTCTTTGCGCCCATAGCCTCGGTCATATCCTGCACAAGGTTATCAAAACTTATCTGGTGATCCGTGCAGTATTTCTTTAGCGGTTTCGGCAGCAAGTATAGTTTTTGCGTGTCTATCTCGTACCGTGCAACAAAGTGATTGCGGGGCGTAGCTTCGGGAACTGCACCGCCATAGTCTAAAGCATTGCCGTTCACAGAGGCCCGTAGATCAGCGGTGCTTTTGATCTGCAAGATATTGTTGTTGTTCTCAAACACGTAGTTGTTAAGCGTTTCGGATACAGAAGAACCCACATCGTTTACTATGTTCTTACGCATAGTAACTTGCTGAACAACCCACTTAAACAACGCGGCAGTATCCCAATCGACTATGCCCAACTTCTTGGCTATAACTACTCCCGCCAAGATAGCCCCGCACCCCGCCGACCAGAACCTATGTTCTGCTTCCAATGCCGCAGCCTTATCTATCCGTGCCTGTATACCCAACACCAACGCCGCGACTTCATCACGGTTATTTATTACGTGCTGCACAAACTTAGCGGCAAACCAACCATGATTAGACTTTATGTCGGTGAATATCTTGTCAGTTATAGGCTTGATGCTTGGGTCTTTAAGAGACTTGTCTACTTTTATCTCTAGCATCCTAAGCATTTCTGCGTGGGGTATTTCTTTGTTTCGGGTCAACAATTCCCACAGGCTTATGTTCGCAGAAGTGACACCGATTAACTCCCAAGGTTCGCCTCTGTGTCTTTCTGTATTACCGTCACTAGACATACGGTTCTTCTGCATACCGCCAGACAACTCGTATACATACTTGGAAGCCCACTCTGGCGTTATGTTCGTCATTTCGTCAGAACTTAACGGGAGGTTACGCATCAACTCGGCCCTGTTCATTCGGGCGTTATGCGTGTCTGCGTGGTGGTTCATCAAGGCTTCGGGTCTGCCGTATATACCTAGTGCTGCCCTCATAGCCGTGGTCTTACCCACGCCTGATCCACCGAATAGGTGAATACCCATACTGTTTTGCCCTGTGAAGGGCATGAGTATAGAGCCGAATCCAGAGCCTATAACAAACTGATGTAGCTGAAAATTCTCACGGTTATAAAACGCAAACATTTCTAGCTGTCGGGCCTCTGATCCCTTGGGTTCAAAGGTAGAAAACAACCCTGCTGTCTTTTTGGACGGGGGGTTATACTCAATGCTATTACCTAGGATAAGTCTATCCCCTAGCACAAAGGCTTCCTGTCTATCGTTAGTCCACCCAAACTGTAGGTGCGCTTCGTCAGACGCCGCAGCCGACTGCAATTCGTCTATCCACTTAGTTGTGTAAGCCATTAGTTGATCCAATTTGTTGCCCCATGTGGTAATGCCGTTCATAGCCACAACCTTACGGAACTCTTCTTTTGAGGTTATCGCAGACATAGGCGCAGTAAATTCCCGTACCCCGTCTTGTGGTAGGTGCAGTCTAAACACTACAACATAACCCCCCAGCGAAACGTCGTGGAGTAGCCGCGTTACGTAGAAGTCGTTGTGGTAGATTACTTCTTCTTCTACGTCCCCGTCAGCGTTCTTCTTACGTACATATACGCCGCCATGTGCGCCTCGCACGTAGGGCTTGGGGTAAGGTGGGATCATGTGCTTGGTAGACGATGCCGAGAACGGATCATCCTCTACTTCATCGTCACCTAGGGCTTCCTTTAGCCGTTCACCTAGAACCTTGGGGCTTTTTATCTTACCCCAATTAGGGCAATCCATACAGATATCAGGGTTGTTATCGTCAAAGGTAGCGCACTTGTAGGCTATATCTCTAACACCTAACTCCGCAGCCTTGCCTTCTATGTAGTCCCATTTCTTATCTGTTTCCTGCTCCGAATACCCTTCGTAGCCCTTAGATATTTTGTGAGCCTTGGCCCTGCTACCATCCTTACAGGCTTGCAGTACGCTAAGGACACCGCGCCATGTAGGTTCAGACACTTCGTCCTTCGCCTTTATAGCGTGTAGTATCTGAGCGCAGCCACGCCCTGCGCGGGTCTTTTCTATAATGTCCTTAAAGACGTACTCTTTGTTGCTGTTGATCGTGTCCCATACCGCGCTGCTATCCCTGCTCTCATGTGGGGATAATGTCGGTTCGGGTCGCTCACCAAACAGGCCCATAAACTCGTCTAGTATAACGGGTTCGGGTATATCAACACCATACAGTTCCACAGGTGCAGGTGGGTCGGACTTGTAGTTATGTGTATTAGGTACACGCAGCACTCTAGCCGCGTCAGCGGTTACTACAGGATCGGCTTTAAGCCCACTGCTAGCACATACCTGTTTTATACGCTCTGCTACGGGTATCCAATCATCCACAGCTAGGGCTTCGGATAAGAACCAGTAAACATGCACACCGTTACCCGAGTTTACCATTAACGGTTTAGGTAACTTGTACTGCTTGCAGAACTTACGTAGTGCCGTCACAGCTTCGGTTTTAGATGGATAATCCTTACTAGGCCCACAGTCTAAATCTAAGAATATAGACCTTAATTGGTGGGCGTTGTCTGCTTTTCTATTTTCGGTTGTCTTAAAGGTAGCTAGTGCAAAGTACACATCGTACCCGTCAGCGTCTAAGTCTTGAGCGGCAGTCTCTACTTCGTCTACTGTGTCATAGAATTTCTGTACTCTGCGGTTATCTCTGCTCCGAGCCGCAAACACACAATAGTTACCCTCACTCCCTAGAACCCTGCTTAGAAACGTTTTTATTATCATAGCCTCTTTCCCACAAGGTCACTGCGAGACGCTACTAGGACGCGTCCTAGTTAACACCCCGCAGTAAGTTATATATCTTTACTCCCAATCAGATAGGATATCCCCCAGATCGTCACCGTCTGTGGGCGGCGGTGCTTTCTTGGTAGCCTTCTTCACAGGCTCGGGGGCTTCCTCAGAACGTGTATCAGGTGCTACATCAACGTCAGCGGGGGTATCATCAATCTCAAACCCCGAAATCATAGTAGGGGCTTCATCGACAGAGAACCCTTCTTCTGCGCCAAAGGGAGAATAATCTTCCATAGGCTTGAGGTCGATAACCTGTATGGCACGTAGGCGCAAAGATACACCGTGATCGCGCATACTATAAGGAACAAACGTAACCTGTACGTGTATCTTGCTGCCCGTAGTGAGCATAAAATCATCGTCCAGCTTTTTGTTCTTAGCGTCATACTGAGAAGGCTTTGCAGTGAGTTGCTCTCCATACGCGCCCTTCAATACGGCCTTGCCAGTATACGTACCATCTTCTTGCTTACTAAAGACTTCCGCAGGCGCAGGTAATTTTGCAGGCCACTTAGCTTGCTTTTTCTCTGCGTAGGCCGCAGCCATAGCCTTATACAATTCCTCGGCTTGTGCCTTGGTCATGCGAAAACTGGTTTCGTATTTTGCGCCATCGTCAGATGGATCACACGGCACAGACTTGCCTCGTTCCCCTGCGGTCTGGTCAAACCGATAGGTGCGGTTAACTCGGGGGTACTGTGCGATAACACCACGTATGATGTGGCTCATAGAGTTGGCTTCAGCCATGTCGTTCTCCTAGGTTTTTATTTTAAGGTAGTTAAAGGCCGCTCTCGTCTGAGAACGGGGATTTAGAATTGATATGGGCAGAAAGTATAGCCGTATTTATCGCTTCTAAAGTATCTGGATGGTCAATCATGCCATCCACGTCCTGCATTTCGGCTACGTTCAAAGACCTTTTAGGTTTGAAAAATAGCTTAGGTACAGGACTATCTACATCAAAGTAGACGTTAGTAACCACAGACGCAAAGCGCGTGTTGTGACTGCTCAAGTGCCGTGCATAAGATTGCAGGGGGGTATTACCGTTCTGAGGTTTGCCGAATATAGACGTAGCAGATACTTGCAACTGATACACTGTACCTAACTCACCCTCTAATAACACCGCTATGCGTTGATGAAACCTACACGCCCTACCCATACCTGAACCAGAACCGCGTATGTTCTGAGTGCAGTCCATGCACCGTACTGCTTGCACATCTTCTACAGGTACATCCTTGTCAGGGCGATCTGTGTCTGAGGACCAACAGGTAGGTGCAGTAGGGTTATCACTATCGTACACGCCTTCGTAATATGCGCGAGATATTTCCGCTGCATTTACTATGACTGCATCAAGTGATGTAGCCGTATCGCCATCGGGTAGCGTAAACACGTTGCCCCCTGTGCTAATACGGCTAAAGCGTTCCGACATTATTGTGGTCCCATTTCTTCGGGGGTAAACATTTCTAACTGCTCCCCATCGCCATCGTTATACTTTTCAGCCAACAACGCGTCTTGCAGCTTAGATATGTTAAACCTGTACGTATCATTCAGCTTAATGAATGTGCTATCAGGGATACGTCCCTGTCTAAGCCACGCCCGTACTGTGGACACAGACACTTGAAAGTGCTTTGCCACGTCTTCAATCTTACTCAAATCTTGGGTCATTTTTTCCTCACAGATACAGTGTATTCCGAATCCACGTTTAACCCTCTGGGTACGAGATCGGGGTTTTCTTCCAAGAATTGTTTTACGTTAGTCTGGTTAAGCCGTTTCTCATAGAAGTGCGGCACGTCATGCTCCATGATAAAAGCGTTCATGCTTTCCCAATCGCTAGTCCAATACCGCTGCTTAACAGACCTGTAAAATAATCCTTCGGAAGTCCTAACACTATCTACTGCGTGTTCCTTGCAGTGAGATAGCAGAGCCTGTTTAATCTTATCCAACTGAGTAGACAGCGCACCGTCTTCATCTTTAAACTCTTTGGATAACTCGGCCCGTCTTTCGCGTATCTTAATGTACGCCCTAGTCAACTTATCGACTGTCACAGTCATTGCATCCTCCGTCTTTTGTTAGTAATAGTTTGTATATATTAACAATGTGTGTCTAGTCAAGCAAATCTTTGTATAAATCAATAATTTTTGAATGGACGCTAATACGCTGATCTAGCAGACTATAAATGCGTTTCTCGGCACTAGAACCCGCTAACTGTACCACCGTACATTTGTGAGTTTGCCCTGCGCGGTGAACCCTTGCGTTAGCTTGAGCGTAGGTTTCTAGTGAAGGTGTCGGCCCCCACCACACGACTGTATTCGCTGCGGTCAGTGTCACCCCATGTGCAGCGGCGGCAGGTTGGATAACCAAAATCTTAGGGTTATCTTCTGTTTGAAACCTTTGAAAAATCTCAGTACGTCTGTGTACTGGTACGTCTCCACGTATTACCTCTGTGGGTATTTTGTCTGCCCGTAGCTTTTCGGTCAGCAAATCTATGGTGTGCTTGAACGGCACAAACACCAAAACTTTCTTGCTGCTCTCCGCTATTACTTCTTTAAGGACGCTGTACCTGTTGGAGATATCAAACTGAACTGTCTCTTTGTCATCAGTATAAACCGCGCCACCCGATATCTGTAGTAACTTGCTCATTTGCACGGCGGCGTTTACTGCGGATATCTCTTCACCCGCTGCATTGGTAATCATTTTCTTGCGGAGTTCTTCATAGTAAAACTCTTGCTGCGTTGTTAGCTGCACCTTGCGTTTCACGTACACCATGTCTGGTAAGTCCAGACACTCTTCTTTTGTAAAACGTATAGCAGGTTGTAACGCATTGAATACTGTGTCGGTTGCAGTATCTCTTATCGCCCACTTCCACATAGTAGACTTATACATGACCATATCGCGGAACGCGCCAAAGAACCTAGGAACACCTAGCGGGTTCACCAACTTGGCTAGGCCGAAAGCATCTGTCGGAGACTGTGCAGCGGGAGTACCTGTCATTAGCCACAACCACGTATCAGTTTGTAGTAGGCGGTTAAGGGCTTTCCAACGCTTAGTCTGTGCGTTCTTATAGTGTGTAGCTTCGTCCACGATAATTAGATCAAAGCCACCAGAGGCTATAGCATCTTCTACAAGTTCTACACCTGCGTAGTTTATCACTACAAACTCGGCATCACCTTCTATAACTGCTTTGCGCTTAGACTTGGAGCCATAGGCAACGTCCACCCTGCGGTGCATTGCAAAGCTAAACATATCGTTACGCCACGCGCTATCCATAATAGATAGAGGGCATATGACCAACACACGGTTAACCTTGCCTTGGCTTATAAGGTAGTCAGCCGCCCATATAGCACTAGCTGTCTTGCCTGTACCCTGTTCGTTAAAACAGAACGCACGTTTATTTAACGTGAGAAACGCTGCTGTCTTTTTCTGATGGTCAAACGGCGTGTACTGGCCTGTCCATTTGTAGCGTCTACTGATCGGAGACGGTGCCTTTATCCCTACACTACGTAACGTATGTACCTCGTCTATGCCCCAGTGTACTATCACTTCGTCACCCTTTAACTCTTTGCTTTTGGGTATTACAGAAGTGATCTGTTTTGGGTGGACTACTGGTATTACCAGAGCCTTGTCCTGTAGTATTTGCATGTTGTTCTCCTACTAGGACGCGTCCTAGGACTTTCTTCTTTTAGGGCTACTCATAGCACCCCCTGCGGCTCGGTTCTTTTTACGGCTTTGGACAGTTACCCCGTCCTTATTCTTGCCACCTTTACTTAATGCCTTCTTGTGGGCGATATCCTTGCCCTCGCGCTTGTCGGCTTTGCCGTTTTTGTTGGCATCCTTGCCTGTCTTATCCATCTTGCGCCGTGCGCGTTGACGCTCGGAACGCTCGTCAGTTTCACCACGCGCTTTCTGCTGCTGGTATTCTTTCTTATACGGGCGGGGCTTGTTCTTATATCCCATATCAATTCCTTCCGTTATGTACGCACTCTAGCACAGCACAGTGGCGTCTGCATAACCCACTTGTTCGGGGGTTCCACACATCGTTATCGGCTGCACTTTGCATCTTACCATACTTACTGAGCCACTTCTCCCATAATGTTGAGCTGGAAGCTCTATGGTAGGTGTCTTTTACTATAGCCGTACACACAACAAATAGAAGTGCGGCCTTTACAATATGTACGTTGGGAAAGTGTGCAAACACAGTCAGGGCCATAAGTTCAAGCTGCCCTTTGTCTGCGTACTTAGCGGATTTGCCTGTCTTGTAATCTACAACCCAAGCTACATCATCGTCTACTATTACCAAGTCTACTATACCACGGAACCAAACATTATCGTCAAAGAAACCACACGGTTCTAAGTCTGCGGTCAGCCCTAGCTTTTCTTCGCATAGCTTGCGCCCTTGCTTGGCGTTGAGGTTATCCATCGCACCCTGCGCGTAGGAATACTTCGCGGGTAAATCCTTACCGTCACGTACATGTTCTTCACAAGCCAAGTGAAAATCAGTGCCGTATCTCATAGCATCTGATTCAACTACAGGATACTGCTTGAGTATCTTCTCGTGGTAAAACTGCTTTGGACACTGCTCAAAGGCTTTGATCTTACTAAAAGACCACGGCGCAACGTCAGTCATACCCAACAGCCGCACGTAGGGGTGTAACAGTCTTACTGGATATGTTTAGACAAGCGTTAGGTGAATGACCTCCATCGGGTTCAACATCAAATCCAAGATAATAGGCCGCTGCAATTAACGCGCCATTAGATATGTATCCACCTTCTGCGGTCTTTTCTGCAAAGTGCTTTAGTTGGTAACTTGAATACTTACGGTTTATTGTAGCCCTTCGGCGGTTTTTAGCAAGCCAACGCGCAGCTTCCCTTACCTCATGTATACGTATGCCAGTGTTAACGTGTGCTTCTAGTTCACCTACATAAAACCCCTCCGCACGTAGTGCTGAAGCCTCATGTTTCTTTAAAACGCTGTTAAGGCTTTCCTGCGTCAATTCTGTCATATCAAGTTCCATCTATATACCTCCGCTGCTTGTCTCTTGACATTCTACTACATCATCACTCGCAAATCCTGTAAAACCAGAGCAAATACTGTCGCCACTACTGCTTACACAAACTATTGTGTGGGAACCCTCGTACAAAGGACAGCTATTGTTGTTTAGGGGTTGAGTACCCTCATTACCATACGGCACTACTGCTACGTATTTAGTCATATAGAAATTCCTTTGGCTTAAACACGTCCCTTTTAAGACGTTTCATACGTTTGGTCCTAAAAAACCCTATATACTGTTGGTGTCGAACCATGAACAGTCGTGCAAACAGCGCGATAAAATCGTTTTTTATTTTGTACTCATTTCCACGGGTAACAATGTTAGTTTCCCAACGTACCCTGTTAGCTATAAGCCAACCACTCAAGTTGTTGTGACCTCTGCTTATAGCTTCGTTAGTAAAACGCTCAAACAAGGTAAAAAATTGTGGGTTCCTGTTATGCCACGTTACCCAATCGCGTCCTAAAGCACTCTCGCGCATCATCTCGTAAAATTCTGTTTCCGTGCATGTAATTTCTAACGTCATCATTCACACTCCCCATATGATTTAGCTTTACCGCTTTCGCAGTTGATAGGTAGTCCTTCGGCCCAATCAGGTGTCCAACGCATACAATCCTCTACATATCGCTGCGCTTCGTCCACCTGCTCGTCAGGAACGCAACAGGCTATACTGTCGTGAACGGTTAGGACTACAGGGTATTTCTTAGCAATACGTAGCATTTGTTCACCAATAATGCAACGGGCTATACCTTGGCACACGTTCTCCACGACCTTGCCACCATATAGTTTTTTGCGCCCTCGGCGTACCTTATAGGTGTACTCAACGCCCTGTGAGTTCTGGTAGCCCGACAAATCTTCGTAGTAGATATACAACTCAGAAGGTAGCTTTATACCAGACTGCTCCGCGCAGTATGAAACCATATTGGACACCCCGAAACGCCCTGAAACACCTTGTGCTAGTTGCTTCACCGCGTGGTGCGCTTCACGCCATAGTTGACTTATTCGCCAGTTGGCATCGCGGTAGATATTGATGATCCGCTTGGCCTCATTTGGACTAACTTCATGTCCAAAAGTCTTTAGTTGCATACCAAATTTCTCAGCACCCATACCATAGCCAGCCCCTAGAATTGTAGTCTTACCAATAAACCGCTGCGCTCCGGTAACTTCCTCTTCGGCACAACCGTATATCTGTGCAGCCATCTTGATATAAACGTCCTCGCCTCGGGCAAAGGCTTCGGTCAGATCGTTTTGCCCTGCCAACCAAGCTAACACCCGCGCCTCAATCTGGGAACTATCCGCATCTATGACACTGTGGCCTTCGGGGGCAATAATACTGTTCTTTAGTTTCTTACCATTGGCCCCACGGCTCGGTAGGTTTTGCAGGTTAATCTTATCTTGCCCACCCCAACGACCCGTATGTGCTGCATAATATCGAATAGGCACAGGCAGAAGGCCGCGCTTGGATATAGCTATGAACCTTTGAGTACGTGTCTCTTCTAATGTACTCTTGTTACCTAAGCGAGCCGCGACTAGAGACTGCACCCTATCGTCCTCATGTTCTTGTAGTTCTTTGAAAGCCTCGTCCGACTTGGCAAAGGCATAGGTTTCCTTGCCTGTCGTAGGGCTGATCTTTCTAGGGGGAGATACACCTAGTTCTTCTAGTAGCGTAGCAAACTTAGCATTACTCATCAGGTCTTTCTTGTCAGTAATGTTTGCGTCCAGTAGTAATTTGTCTTTACGATCTTTCACATCTTCAAGATGCTGCTCTAACAAACCTGTATCCAAGTCTAGGAAGGGTTCTATAAACATACGTAGGGTAAGGTCTATCAACTTTAGTTCCTGTCTGGGGAACGTCCTTACCATCTGCGAAAACAGTTCGTATGTTAGTTCTACGTCATTGATACAATAACGTGCGTAGTCACGTATTTCTTGCGTTGTAAAATCGACTAGGCGTTTACCTTTCGCCATAATAACTTCGTTGCCTTTGGCACCAATACCGTATCGCTCGGACATAGCTTTAAGCGAGACACTGTGTTCTGTACCGTGCAAGGCTCTACCCATACACATAGTATCAAACCATGCTTTAGGCTTCACCCCGTAACGCCAACTTAGTATCGCTCCATCAAAAGCCGTGTTGTGTGCAATGACGCCAGTTTTTGCAAAGTCTACAGAACCTAATAGTTCCTTTACTTGCTTATCACCTTGCGCCCATTCGGTTGAGTTGGGGCCATGTTTCAGCCCCAACCCAATAACTTCAAACCTACGATCACGTATATATTCCTCTGTCGTTATCTTCGACAAAGAGAAATCTTGCGCGTAGTAGGTTTCAAAGTCTAACGTAACAAGGTTCACTTCTTTGTTACTTTCTTTAGTGCTAACTCACCCGCACACGCCATGTAACCACAGGCGTCTATGTAGTTGTCAGGGTTGTCCTTGTTGGACTTGAGCCGTGCGATCTTCAACAGGGCCATCATCATCGCAACATCGGTGGGCGAGAAAGACCACTCACAATTAAAATACTGCTCCCACAGCATAGCTATGGCCTCAAAGTTATTCTCCATATCGCCATGCGTAGCTTCACGATCTTTGGTGACGTACTGCTTGGCGGTATCAAGGACATTGCTACGTGTGTATGTACCTGCTGTGTTAATCGGATTTAAATCCGTATTAGAATCCGTTTTTGGTTTACCGCCCTTAGTCAGATTGTAAGCATAGTCAGCGTCAACCCCTGCAAGCTGCTCAGTTGTATGCACGGGCAAGCTAATCTTACCCTTCCAGAAATCATACTTACGCAACTTACCTACGTATGACACGCTACACCCAACTTTTTTGGCTATAGACTTATCTGTGTCAGTGCCAAGGGATTTTTCTAACAACTTAAATACCCTATCGCGTTTCTTATCTTTATTGGCAGTCATAGTTCTCTCCTTACTCAAATTCTGGTACAAACCAGTCATCATCCAACGCCCATATGCAGTAGGACGCTTTCTTTTGGGAACCGAGACGTGATATCTTGGCCTCCCAAATCTCTCCATCGCGGTGCAGCTTGCCCAACGCAGACTGAACCTCGTCATTATTTGCGTCTAGCTTAGATGCTATCTCACTAGCCCTATGTGCAAACTGATTGTCTGCTTCAGATAGCAACGTAAGTATGCGATCTTCCATCTTAGCTATCACTACGCGGGGTGTTTCTTCTTCGTATGCTTCACCTGCATCGACAGAATGTGTTACGCTCTCAGCAATAACACCCACGACTTGATACTTAGTCGCGTTAGCCATCCTTGAAGTGTTGGGTATCACTCGCATCTGGGCAAGTGTACCTTCGGCAAGGTCATACTTATTGACAAGGTTAGGCGGTATAAACACGCGCTCCCCTTGGTCTATGTCAACTCCAAATCCGCATCGCTTACCCACCAATACGTGCTGCACGTATATCTTTAGTGTGTTTAACATTGTTCTCTCACTCTTTTATGATATTGTTTTTATGAGGGTGGCAATAATTTAAACCGAGTTACCTGCGGTCTGCTTTATTACTACACATACAGCCACCCTCACCCCTACTAGGACGTGTCCTAGTTAATGCAGGTGTCTTTTCTGAATTATTGCAGCCATGAAGTTATTAGCGTCACGTAACGCTACATCTTCATCTTTCTCTGTGGCCTCTTCACGATCTTCTTTTATGGCTTCGCTTAGAACAGCGGTCACTGCCATCATTATAGAAGGCCATTGTTGTTGCTGTTCAAACAGCAAAACTAAATTGGCAACGATCAACGACATAACTTCGGGTGACGCTTCTTTCGGCGCGGCCTCTGCTATACGGTACATCGCTACCTCAAACTCTTCTTTATCCATCTTGGTTCTCCTTGAATTTTATCTGGTAACGTCTGGCCCTACTGATAATTATCTCTACGGGTGATCCTGTAATCCTTGCGGTTTCTGCTATAGAAAAGCCTTGTTGCGCTAGACGTAGTATAGCCTTCGCAGGTCTTGATCTTTCTATCTCCGACATGCGGGGCTTACCGCTGCCCTTAGTATGTTCCTGCGGTATACCGTAGTTAAGTGATCTACCTCCGCAGTAATCAATCATCCGCTTGTTCTCGGCTTTCGCCAACTGTTTCCACTGCTCCAACGCTGTCAAGGGTCTCTCCTAACTTCTTTGTACCTGTTACATACATGACGAATAGCTGCTGCGTGATCTTCTCAAGTTCCGCTTTTAGTTCACGGTTCTCTGCACACACTCGCTCGTATTCATGGCGGTTAATCATATTGAAACTCCACTTGGTCATATGGACTTGCCCCATGCGCGTAAGTCACTAACGTAACGTGTCAGTTCCTCTTGCGCTGCGAACAGGTTGTTTTTGGCATTAGGCATCGGGTCTTTAGCGTAAGACTTCTCTTGCCACATATCTACCTGTTGGCGTAGGAATTTTAACTCTGATTGTTGAGCGGGGGTTAACTCTGCATTTTTATCCATTTGGCATTGCCGCCCAACTGCCTAACGTGTCGGTCAAGTCACCAACTGTCCACTCGTTTACAATCATATCGCAGCCCCCCGCTGCACGTATCTCTCTCAGGTTCTTCTCTTGCAGAGGCGTGGGTGTGTTTTTACCTGCCTTACATTCGATCCCAAAGAACAGCCCTTTGTAGCAAGCCACGATATCAGGTACACCACTTTTACCAAACCCTGCCGTAGCGGGGAAGAAATAATAAGCACCTAATTCTTTAAGCTGCTTTACTGCTTTGTTCTTAACTTTTGCTTCTGGCGTCATAGCCATGTTGCTCTCCCATTTGTTTGTGACGGGGCAACCAAAGCCCCGCCCTAGGACGTGTCCTAGTATGTATCAGGAACAATCCAATACTGATTATCGCTAATCCTACCCCCAACACCTGCCACT
>Ga0208303_1000517_pt1 | contig 15886 bp, 25 predicted proteins | sample CB_VirMetaG_2_FD_184537 | JGI IMG/M metagenome (GOLD analysis project Ga0208303, IMG submission 184537) | Freshwater to marine saline gradient viral communities from Chesapeake Bay - CB_1504_2 Viral MetaG (SPAdes) (version 4) | ecosystem: Environmental > Aquatic > Marine > Coastal | place: USA... | reverse complement strand
CTGCAATAATTAACCTAAATGAAGAATCAGAAATTGGAATCTGGGATAGCTATTTTAACATAAAAGAAAAAATAAATAAAAAAAAATAGTTAATAGTTTGTTTATAACTAAAATAAAGTTGTATATTGCGGTATATTAATAAAACAAACATTATGAAAACATCAACAGGATTACACATCAAAACAAAAGGAAACCGTATCGAAGTATATACACCTAAAGAATTGGAAGAACTAAACGAGTTGATTAAAGAAAACAAAAAGCGCAATTTCAACATTCTAATTGCACTATTGATGGCAATAGTATTTATTGCAGGATATACCTTTGGATCAAGATAATGACGTTACTTCAAAAGCAATCTTATAATCTTTGGTTTAATTGGATAGCCGATAAAACAATGGAATGGTCAAAGTCCAAGCCTGCAAATAAAGATTTAAAGAATTATATAAAAGGTCTTAATGAGATTGGTCAGTACGTTAATCAATTAAATATAGAGAATAGCGTTTTAACAAAACGAATCGGTTTAATTAGACAGGGAAAAAACGAAGCAATCCAATCGCTTCAAAAAGAAATAGAAACATTAAAAGAACAAATTAATACACAAGAATTATGAATTGGTTAGATAGTTACATTGATGAACCAGACGCAAAAACAGAATGCGCCTGTTGCAAAGAAGAAACAAACGGAGATTATTATTGTTCAGTTGAATGCTTTAATTTAGATATAGAATGATACTATTAGTTGATGCGGATAGTTTAATCTTCGCAGCTTGTTATAAAAAACGAGAGAACCCAGAAGATGATAAATACTATCGAGATATAGAAGATGCACAAGCTAAGTTTGACGAGCAGTTTATGTATATAATAAACAAACTTGAGGATATGTATCCTATTGAGAAAGTCATAACGTTTAGCGGAAGTAAGGGAAACTTTAGAAAGCTAATTACAAGCGACTACAAAGCCAATAGAAAAAAACAAGAGTTACCGCCTTTATTAAACGAAATGCACGGTTACGTGAAAGATCAATACGATAGCGTTTGGGGTTACGGAATTGAAACCGATGATATAGTTGCAAGATATTGGTTTGAGTTATCAAATGAAGTAGGGCGTGATAATGTTATGATAGTAAGCATAGACAAAGACTATAAGCAGTTCCCCTGCCTTATATATAATTACCACTATAAGCATCAAAAGATTTTAGATATAAGCGAAGAAGAAGCCTTATATAACTTTTACGAGCAAATGATCGTTGGTGATAGTGCTGACAACGTTCAATACTTTAAAGGGAAAGGGAAGGTTTTTGCGAGTAAGTGGTTTGCAGGGTGCGATTCTAAATATAAGTACACAAAAAAGATGTACGAATTATTCAAACAAGAATACAAAGGCAAAGCAAGGCAAAAATACGAAGAGTGCTATCACTTATTAAAACTTAGAACAGAATGATTAGATTTGTATATGACTTAGATATAGTTATTGAAGCAATGGAGAACCAAGACTATAAAGACGCATTAGCAATGATTAAAGATATACAGGAAGATTTAAGAATAAAAGCATTATTATAAAAAAAATAGTTAATTAATTGTTTATAAGTAAAAAATGTTTTATATTGCAGTATCTTAAAAAACAAAACAATGAAATACAAAACAAATTTAAAAGTAACAGGGAACAAGGTGTTTAGTTATAATACGCACGTTGCAACCATTGAAGGTAATGACTTAATACAACTAGGTTATTGGAGCCAAACAACTCAGAAGCATATTAACCACGTAGCCGAAGAACTTGATTTAATCTTAATAAATTAACTATGAAACTATTTGAAGACGAATGGGGGGTTGATGAATCACCAATAGAAGATGTAGAAATTACAACGACGATGCTGTATTTTAGTAAGCCAGAACTAAAAGAATTTAAAGCCTTATGCAAGAAAGGTATAATGATAGAGTTCCAAGAAGATTACCAACAAAAAGGAAACCTTAGTGATTTACTTTTAAAAGTATTAAAACAAAGATATGAAAATAGATAAAATAATAGTAAAAAGGGTTTTAGATAGCGATAAAGCTGCAAAGCTTAAAACTAAATTCCTTAATTCAAGCCACTACAATACGTTAATCACAAATTCTTGTGACGCTTATGACAACTATGGAAACCTATTATTTAGGTTCAGGAAAAATGCAATACCTATGGGCGTACTCAAAAACGGTGTTGATGCCTTTAAAGGGTCTATAGAAGTGACTGAGGGTCGTGGTTCTGCTAGTGGGAGCAGCCATAAAAGGATTAGAAAAGATGGCAGTGTTAGCAATATAACGGTCGGCAATAAAGTAGAGTCTGGGAACGTTGGTTTTATGGATAGCGGTGCGATGATTAAATATTGTAGAACAACCGCATTCGCCAAGAATCATTTTGATAAATTTAAGCAAGGAATACCGTTCGTAGAGTTTATTGACCAAAAATATAAAGAACTATGCCCAGAACACTATGCAAAACAGAAAGCGATTGCAGATGGAACGAATAGGAATTATGTTATAGGGAACACAAGTTTCACGACAGTTACAGTAAATAAGAACTTTAGAACTGCCTGCCACCAAGACGCAGGTGATTTCCGTGAGGGGTTTGGTAATTTAATAGTTTACCGAGAAGGGGGTTATGATGGTGGGTTTTTTGTAATGCCTGAGTTTGGAGTAGCGATAGATTTAGAAAATACTGACGTATTATTTGCTGACGTTCACAAGTGGCACGCAAACACAGAATTCACTAATTGCACAGAAGATTGGTTGCGGATTAGCTTTGTAATGTATTACAGGGAGAATATGATAAAATGCGATAGCCCTAGTAAAGAGCTTCATAAAACAAAAATGGAAAAGACTGGATTTTTAACACTATAAACAAAAACAATGAAAACAACAACAAAACAAAGCAAAGGGTTAAAATTTGAATCATTCATTATGGATTGGTTCGCAGAAAACCACAAGATAAATTTAAGCCATTATACAACCTATGATGAGCAAATACACAAAGGCGAGAACAGGCAGGGTATTGAAATAAAGAACGACCAGATGTTTAAAAAGACTGGCAACCTATTTATAAGCGTAGAGCGTGACTATGGCTATAAGAAACACCCAAGCGGAATATATAAAGACCAGAGTTGGCTTTATGTTATAGGTGATGTAGATTGCTTTTATATTTTTGCGGTTAAGCATTTAAAACAAGTTTACGAAGTTAATGGTTTACCTTTGTTTAATGGTTTTAAAACCCCAAAGGGTGGAACTGAAAAAGGCTATTTATTAAGCAAGAAAAATGCTGATAAGTTTTGCATTCAAAAAGTAACAAGTCAAACAAAATTATTCTAATGGATTATATAATAACTTGCATAAGCCACAATAGGCACGAAAATGTAAAAGACTTTTTTGAAAAAGTAGGAACTGAAGATGTTGTTTTTTTTGTAAAAGACCAAACAGATATTGACAATTATAAGTTAAATGGAGCAAGTAATGTGATAGCATCAGGTAACTTAATGGATAGTAGGAATGCAGCGTTAGATTATTGCTTTAATGTAAATGCAATTTGTGTTGAGCTAAGTGATGACCTTGAATCAATAATGGTTAATGACTTTTCAGGGAAAAGAACAAAAGAATATGTTACTGTTTTAAAAGCGTTAGAGGATATAATACCTAAATTTATTGAATCAGGTTATCAATTAGCGGGATTCCCACCTACTAATAACCCTTTCTTTGCACTTAATGAATACGACTTGAATAAGTTTATAGTCGGTGATTTCTTAATAGTAAAGCCCACAACAATAAGGTTTGATAATAATTTAAAGCTAAAAGAAGATTATGATTTTTGTTTAAGTTTTATGAAATTAAAAGGTGGCTGCATACGTTATGCAGATTACTTAATGTCATTCAAACATTATTCTAATAAAGGTGGTGCGGTTGATTACAGGACAACAGACTTAGAGCAAAAGACTATAAAATACCTGGTTGAAAAATGGGGTGATTGCATAAGGCTAAACACTAAAAGGGAAAACGAAATATTATTAAATAAAAACAGTTTTAAAATTTTAAATTCAAATCAAATAAATTTATTTTAATGAGAGCAACTTATTTACATTACGAAAACGGCAAAGGCTATGACGTAATCGACTTTATAAAAGATTACAACCTCAACTTCAATAGAGGGAATATAATCAAATACATAACCAGAGCGCCAAACAAAGGTACGGAACTTCAAGACTTAGAAAAAGCAGCCGACTACCTAAAGCGTGAAATTGAATATATGAGAGAACAACAACAACAATGGATAGAAAAGAACAAATAGAATATTATAAACAAATGGAAGAAAAAGAACTAGAACATCAAGAACAAGTTAGGGGGGTTTATGATGAGCCAATAAACGACAGGCACTTAGCCTATTTAAAATGCGTATTAATAAGTCAATTACTACTAGAAGCTAACGATGAGCTAAAAGGCAGTAAAGCGTTTAAACAAAACGTAAAGCTGCAAGTAAACAAAACAAGCAATATATTAGAAAGCGTTTATCAAGAGGGCTTTAATACTGTTTACAACAATAACCCTGAAATGTGTACCAATGTATTAAATAAAATAGACAGCTTAATACATAGCATTAAAACCGCTTCAGTTGATGAGTTGGTAATGATTGAGGCACTTGTAAAACAATACAAAGAAAACAAAGACGAAATAAATAAAACACAAATAACTGAATTTACTAAATTAGATTAATATGTATATAAATATAGAATTAAAAAAAGCTGAAAGAAAAGACTATTTTAAATTTAATATTAACGGAGTTAAATTGGGAGAATGGGAACGTTCAGAATTAAGGCAATTAATAGAAGTAATAGACAATAAAATATAGACAAAATGAAAACACCAAAACAAATAACACAATACGCAATAGACAATCCAGACACAGAGGAACACATAGGCTCTGACTGTTGTAATGCGGAACCAAGCCAATTAAGTGACAACCTTTGCAGCGAGTGTTTAGAACACGCAAAATTTAATTAAAACAAATATGAAATTAGAAACAATAAAAGAAGCAGTAGATAAAAAATTCAATTTAGATATATCAACCGATTCAAGACAACGAAATTTCACAGATGCTAAAAAAGTATTCTCTAAACTAGGTTATGAAAGTGGAGCGACATTTAGAGCAGTTGGAGAAGCAATAAACAGAAGTCATTGCAACGTATTACACCACGTTAATAGCGTTAATACTATAAGCGTAGAATATAAAAAGAAACACGATGAGATAATAAAAGAATTGGATTTAGTATTTTCTAAACCTTTTTTCAACCTTGAACAAGAAAAAATAAAAAAAGAAATAAAGAACAAACAAACAAATAAAACAATAAAGGAAATACAAGACATTACAGACATTTTATCTGGATGGGATATAGAAACAGTAACAGAGTTTAAACAAACACGACTAGACCCCTTTAATGCATCATTAAAACATAGGGTAAAACCAAAGACTATAAAGGAAGTGAAAGGTGCGCTATTAAACAACCGAGTTAAAAATCCTGTACTATGTTAGTAACAAAATAAAACAAATCTGTTTATATATTAATAAGATTGATTAAACAATTTATTTCAAATGGATAATAGAAAGAACAACGGAGGCGCACGAGAAGGAGCAGGGCGTAAACCAAAGGCACAAGAACAAAAACTAATTGAACGCTTAGATGCTATAATAGATTCAGATGAAGCATTAAACCAATTAGGAAAGCTAGTTGCAAAAGGCGATCTAAGAGCCGTACAACTGTATTTAAGCTATCGTTACGGTAAACCTAAGGAAAGTATTGACCTCAACTCTAGTGAGGGCTTAAACATTAATTTTAAAGACCTAATTCAATTCGTTGATTAAAGTACATAAAAAATATAGAACCATACTAGAAAAAGATAGTAGGTACTTTATTGTGAGTGGTGGGCGTGGTTCTGGAAAATCTTTCAGCATTAACGCCTTGCTCGCTTTACTAACCTATGAAGCTGGGCATACAATACTATTTACTAGATACACATTATCTTCTGCCTATATATCCATCATACCAGAGTTTATTGAGAAGCTTGAACTGTTTGGATGTTTAGGGGATTTTCACATCACTAAGGATGAAATACTAAACAAACGATCTGGAAGTAAAATAATATTCAGAGGGATTAAAACATCAAGCGGGGATCAGACCGCAAACCTCAAATCTTTAACAGGGATCACAACTTGGGTGGTTGATGAAGCTGAAGAACTAACAGATGAACAAAAGTTTGATACCATTGATTTATCGGTAAGGCAGCAGGGCAAAGCTAATAGGGTTATATTAATTTTAAACCCAACAACAAAAGAGCATTTTATATATTCAAGGTTCTTTGAAGATAGAGGGGTTAATGAGGGCGTGAACACAACCAAAGAAAATACAACCTACATACATACAACTTATTTAGATAACAAAGAGAATCTATCTGAAAGCTACTTGGAACAAATAGAGCAGATGAAGATAAGACGCCCAGAAAAATACAAGCAGCAAATATTAGGATCGTGGTTAAACAAAGCGGAGGGGGTTATATTTAATAATTGGAATGTAGGTGAGTTCAAACATATAGGAACAAGTGTATGGGGTCAAGATTATGGATTTGCCTCTGATGAAAATACCTTAGTTGAAACAAACATCGACACCTCAAATAAGATTATATACTTAAAGGAATGTTTTTATTTAAAAGCTTTAACCACTTCACAAATAGCTGAACTGAATTCAAGACACGCTAAAGGCGGATTAATTATTGGGGATAGTGCTGAACCAAGACTACTGCACGAACTAAAAGCAAAGGGATGCAATGTAAGAGCTTCAATCAAAGGTCAAGGGAGTATTACTTATGGGATCAGTTTATTGCAGGATTATGATATCGTTGTGAGTCCAGATAGTATCAACTTAATTAAAGAGCTAAACAATTATAGGTGGTTGGAGAAAAAGTCAAAAACTCCAATTGATGCGTGGAATCACATTATTGATGCGGTGCGTTATGCGGTAGGTTTTCAATTACAGAATCCAAACAGAGGAAAATATGCGGTGTCGTAAAACTGCACTACATATGAGGGTGCTTGTAAATACCATCATTAACAATAATAACTTAGGCTAACGCCTATAAAAACACACGAAATGGCAGATATATCAATGTGCGAAGGTAAGGGATGCGAGGTTAAAGAAACTTGTTACAGATTTAAAGCTGAACCAAGTAAACATTGGCAGTCATATATGAAGCCAGATATCCAAGGCAGCGTATGTATTTACTATTGGGATATAAATAATAAAGCCTCTATTTAATTATAGGGGTTTTTTTTGTTTTAATACTTTCTAAAATATTAAAGGTTTCTTTATATATTAGTATGGAAGTAAAAATACAGATACCTACAACCCTAAACGAAATCACATTAGGACAGTACCAAGAGTTTTCAAAATTAGATTCTAAAAAGGAATCCGATGTACTTTTGAAGATGGTTGAAATATTCTGCAAAGTACCTATTGAGGTTGTTCGGTCAATGAGAGCCACCGATATAAAAGAGATTTGCGAAGTTATTAATACAATGTTTGATGTTGAACACCAATTGATAAATAGGTTTCAATTAGGCGGTAATGATTACGGCTTTATACCAGACTTAGAAAATATGAGTTTTGGTGAGTATGTGGACTTGGATACCTTCATAGGTGACAATGATACACTTCACAGAGCGATGAATGTTTTATTTAGACCTATTGATTTAAAACAAGGCTCACGTTATACACTAAAAGATTACGACCCAGATTCAAATGAAGCTGCTAAGGATTATCCATTGGACGCTTGTTTTGGTGCGATGGTTTTTTTTTACGCTTTAGGGAGGGACTTGTCGATAGCTATGCTGAACTCTTCGAGCAAACAGAACGAGGAGAGTTTAGCGCAATATCTGGGTTCACTTCCAAATGGGGATGGTACAATTCAATCTATGCAATCGCTGACGGAGATATTACAAGATTTGAAGATATCACTAAATTAAACGTTCACGAATGTTTGACATACTTAACCTACACAAAAGAGAAAAACGAAATTGAGTCAAGAAATATAAAAAGTAAATTTAATTAAATGGCAAAAACAGGAGTAAGAGGTTTTTATTTATTAACCCAAGCTATCAAAGATCAATTATTATCAGATGTAAATGTTAACACCGTTACAGAAGGTGACTTGTTTGATGTTGATTTATCGAAGCAATCAATATTTCCTTTATCGCATTTAATAGTGAATACCGTAGCGGCTCAGGAAAGTGTATTGAGGTTTAACATTTCTGTTTTATCAATGGATATAGTAGATGAAAGTAAAGAACCAACCACAGATATATTTATAGGAAACAATAATGAGCAGGACGTTTTAAATACACAACTAGCGGTCTTAAATAAGTTAGTACAAGTTTTAAGGCGTGGTGATTTATATAATGATAAATACCAATTAAGTGGGGATGCAAATTTAGAGCCGTTTGTTGATAGGTTTGAAAACAAGGTGGCAGGATGGACGGCAACGTTTGATGTGTTTGTAAACAACGACATTGAAATATGCTAGCAGATAAAGCCCTACAAGAAGAACTTAATAAGTTCGCTAAATACGTTATTCAACAATCAAGAAGTAACCTAACAAAAGGGAGTTCTGATTACGGTACATATAACGATACTAAGGAGCTTTATAATAGTTTAAAGGAAAATGTAGCGGCAACTGATAAAGGAGCTAACCTAAGCTTTGAAATGGCTGATTACGGTAAGTTTAAAGATAAAGGTGTTCGTGGTAAATCGTCAAGTTCAAAAGCTCCTAACAGTCCATTTAGGTTTGGTAGTGGAACTGGAAGGAAGGGCGGTTTAACTGAAGCGATGCAAAGCTATGTTAAAAGACGTAAAATACAATTTAGAGATAAAAAGACAGGCAAATTTTTAACTTATAAAAGTACTGCATTTTTAATTGCTAGGAGCATATATCAAAAAGGTACAAAGGCTAGTTTGTTTTTTACCAAACCATTTGAAGCAGCATTTAAAAGGTTGCCAGATGAATTACTAGAAGCATACTCAATAGGATTAGAAAAAGATTTAATAAAATTAACACAAAAATAAAATGGCAAATCAAATTAACTGGGGTGAAATATATTGTTATTCAAATTGGGGGGATGAAGCAAATAAAAAATCAGTTCCAGAATTTCCTGCAACTTGCAACCCCGTTGTAGAAGATGGTGTGTGTGGTGTTGTATATCAATGGGATGATTTAAACCCTTCGTTTCCAAAAGTATTTAATATTTCAATAAATCAAGCAGGGGAATCGTTTATAGATTTTGATGCTTATAGCAGACCTACTAAATTTGTTGTTGTTCAGAGTGGGGTTACTTTAGTAGACACTGGATATAGAACTAACGGTATTTATGATTGGCAGGCTCAACTAGATGATTATTTAGCTGCAAGAGGCTTACCACCTGAAACAATTACACAACCATCAGGCAATATTATAGACTTCCACGCAAATAGAGATATTTTAGTTTACGTATATGCACCGTTGGAAAAACAAGGTTTATCAGGATGGGAATTTAGAATCGGGTGTCCAGTATAAAAAAATAAATTATGGCAAAAATTAATGTAAGAAGTCCGTTTTATGTAAACTTAACCGCTACTAGATTAACCTCTGTTGATATGGAGTTGTGGGTTTACACGGGTACACAAACAACTGATAGAAATTCTGGTAATGGATCATTTTTTCAATTAACCTCAACTGCCGTTTATACTTATGCATCAAACACAAGTAATGTAACGTTTGAGGTTTCAGAAATAGCAAAGGATTTTATTCAGCAAAACTTTACAGGGGATTATTATAACAATAATGTTTGGATTGATTATAGAACTAGAAACTATATTGGGGGCGTTGCTCAGTCTTTTACTTCTTGGTCAAGTTATAGAGGTTTCTATGGTTATGGATATTTCCAAGATGGAGCAAATCCTTCTTTAGAGTTGGGGTGGCTTCAATCAAACTTAATTATTTTAAAGTCTCCAACTGAACCGCTTAAAATACCAGTAGATACCGAACTTGTTAATAATGTTTCTTTTTACGAAAATGGCGTTCTTGTTTATTCTCACGATGTTACATCAAGTGTTCAATCAGATCAACAAATTGAATACATTCAAAGTGACGGATCGTCTTTTGTTGACCTTGAAAGTCGTGTTATAGCTGATGGGGGTGTATATGAAAGCAGTTATTGTATTGATGCTTTTGAAGGTTCTGCTAATTTTGATGCGGATACGGTTTACATAAATTCTATATCAGGAGACGTCACGGTTGTTAAAATTAAAAACATTGAGGAATGTAAATATGAACCAATGAAATTAACCTTTGAAAATAGGTTTGGAGCGTTGCAGGATTTATGGTTCTTTAAAAGAACAAACAAAACGTTATCAACTAAAAAGGAAATGTTTAAAAGAAATATAAGCGTAAACGGAGCTTATAATGTAAGCAACCACCAAGCAAAGGTATTAACTAAAAACGGTTCTGAAAAATTATCTTTAAATACAGGGTTTTATCCAGAAATATACAACGATATTTTCAAAGAAGTTCAACTAAGTGAAGATGTTTGGATCACTATAAACAATCAAGTTTTACCAATTAATGTTGAGTCAAGCGGTGTCGAATATAAAACACAATTAAATGACAAATTAATAAATTATACAGTTGATGTAAGTTTCGCTTTTGATACAATTAATAATATCCGATAGATGCAAATAATTGAATTATATATGAAAGGTAGTACCAGAATAAGCGGTATTACTACAAGTACAAATACAGGCGCATTGACTATAACTGATTCAAGTGCGTTGTTTAACGCTTCTGTAAAGATAGGGGATATATTCACTTCCACAACGGTTAATCAATCGGCTAAGGTCACCTCAGTAATAAGTGACACTACCTTACAACTAGACTCTGATGTTATAAATGGTGTTGACGATTACACAATATCAAGTGATTATATTCGGGTTGATTTATTTGAAGATGAAAGCGTCTCTATAACTGATAGTATTTTAAACATTAGAGATATAAAGAAAATATTCAGTCCATTTTCTCAGCAGTTTAATTTGCCTGCTTCTAAAAACAATAATAAAATATTTAGACATTACGAAAATTCAGATATTGAAAATAGTTTCGATGCAAGATATAGAACCGATGCGATAATTAAATTAAATGGTGTTGATTATAAAAAAGGAAAAATACTATTTAAAAGTGTATCATTAAAAGACAATTCACCACACGCATACAAGGTTGTATTTTATGGGGAAACAGTTGAGTTAAAAGAAATATTAGGAGGGGATGAATTATCAAGTTTAGAAACCCTTAGTCAATTTGATTTTGACTATGACTTAAATACTGTTGTAGGGAAATTTGATAATGAGACAGGAGGCGGTGGTGGAAGCGATGTTATATTTCCAAATATTCATCATAGCGCAAATATGCGTTTTACTAATAACGGTTATAGAGACAACATCACAGGGGATAAGCTTAAATTCACAGATTTAAAGCCTGCTATAAAAGTACAGAGAATAATTGAAGCGATTTCAGAAGAATATCCAAGGCTTAAGTTTGAAAACGGATTCTTTAATAGTCAAAACTTTTCAAGCCTTTATTTGTGGCTTCACAGAGAGAAAGGCTTTATGAGTAATGCTGAAGAAGGTGGTGGGATTAAAAGAATATACAGTAGGTTTTATCGAAGTCCAGGGATGCTCAATAAGAATAGAGATTGGGATTTAGAAACTGGAAATGAACAAAGGAAATTAAAGTCTTTTGGATGGAATGTTTATGCAGGGCAAATGCAACATAATAGATATAGACTTAATTTAGATGTGGACGTCACAAATACTTCTGTTCCTTATAATATTATTTTAATAAACAACAAAGACGGTAGCGAATTTATTCGTTTTGATGGTCTTACAGGAGATCAAAACAACTTAGAATATTTAATCGATTTTGAAGAAAACGGATTGGATGAGGCTGATATTATGTTTGTATATGAATCTAAAAACACATTGAACATACAACAAACTCTTAGGGTTCAAAGGATTCAAAGCCAGAATTGGCAATGGGTGGTGGTTGACTCTGCTTCTTATCGAACAGATGCAGAAGATACAGATACAAAAATCGTTGTGCCATCACAAATGCCAAAAATGAAAATTATAGATTTCTTGAGTAATTTGTTTAAATTATTTAATCTTGTAGTTTATAAAGAGGGAAATAATATTGTAGTGTCAACGCCTATTTATTGGCAACAATCAGGTAATAATTTATTTGATATTACAAAATATGTTGATATGAGTTCGGCAACGGTTGAGCGGTTGTTTCAATATAAGAATATGGTATTTGATTATAAAAGTAAAAAAAGCTTTTTAGTTCAATACTCTGATGATATACAAGGGAATAAATTCTCACAAGAAAGCTATGGGAATGCTGAATGGGATGGTGGAGATTACAAGGTTGAGGTTGATTTTGAGAAAATGATGTACGAAAGATTAAACAATGAAGATACAGGAGTTTTATCTTCGTTTGGTCAGGGTGCAATGTTAGATAAAGATTTTAAACCAACAATAGGAAAGCCTTTATTGTTTTACGTTCGAATTCAAGATGCTGATAACCCTTTAGAAATAACAGATGAAAGCGGTTCAAATGAAATATCTGTAAACCAATACAACAGACCTACACAATTAGCCCCGTTTACTTTTCAAGATTTTTCAAATAGAACATCTTTAAATTTTGGTGTTGAAGCCGATGAATATTTGCAAGCGGTTCAGGGTACAGGAAAGAATTTATTTTCAGAAGGATATTTGAATTATGTTCAAACCGCATTTGATAGACAAAGTAGGCTTTTAAAAGTGACTGCATATTTACCTTTGGGAATTGTAAACACTTATAAAATGAATGATACTTTTGTAATAAACAACAAACGATATATTTTAAATAAAATAAAAACTAATTTACTAACTAACAAATCAGAGTTAGAACTTTATACAGAAAGACCCGTTCCTGCTCAAGATAATGCAAGGGATGTAAATCCAACCGTTGCACAAGTTGAAGATCTTAGGGTGTCTAATATAACAAACGGATCAATAACAATTGATTTCACGGGCGTTGATGGTGGCGCTCAAGAAACAGGAGAATATTATGTAAGAGTTGACGATTCGGATTATATGACAATTGGTAGCGTTGTAACGGGTCAAGCGGTTTCACAAGTTTTAGGAAATTTAGTTGGCAAAACATTTAATGCAAATACTTTTTATCAAATACAAGTTTCAAAAGTATATGACGATGGAGGAACGGTTTATGAGTCAACATCTTCAATGGTGGCAGCGCAAACATTAATTTAAAAAAAGTTATGATAAAATTAATAATTGAGAATTTAAAGTACGCAAATGGTGAGACTGAAAACCTTAGAATCGCAAAAGGCAAATACAAATTACCAACCACTTTTAAGGAAGGATACAAAGCACTTAAACAAGAAATAAAATGGCAATAGAAAAAACAATTAATTTAAGTGTCGACAGTAAAGGGGCGGTAAAAGGAATTGAAGCGGTTAATTCTGGTTTAGTTGATTTAGGTTCTGCAACGGTTGACGTTGAAAAAGGTACTGAATCTGCATCAAAAGGTTTTAAGGGGCTTGGTACTGCAATGAAAGCAGCAGGGATTGGCTTAGTAATAGCGGGAATTGCAAAACTAGGTGAAGTTTTTAGTCAAAATCAGAAGTTTGCAGATTTCTTTAACACTACATTTGAAGCGATTAGTATTGTCTTTAATGACTTTGTGAGTTTTGTAGCTGATAACACGAGCGGAGTTGTTGATTCTTTTAAGTCTATATTTGAAAACCCTGCCGAAGCGATTAAAGGGTTAGGAGAAAGTATTTATAATGGTGTTGTAGTAAGGTTTGAGCAGCTAGTTGAGGTTTTAGGATTGGCGGGCAAAGCAATTGGACAACTTGTAAAGGGGGAATTTAGTGCTGCATTTGATACTATAAAAGAAGCAGGAAAACAAACCGTTGATGTGTTCACAGGGGTTGATGATAGTTTTGAAAGCGTAGCTGAAACGGTTAGCAATTATGCAAAAGAAACTTTAGAAGCAGCTAAGAATAACGTTGAGTTAGCCAATAATGCACAATTAGCAGCAGCACAACAAAGCTTATTAGTTGAGAAATACGATAGACAGGCGGAACAACTTAGGCAAATTCGAGACGAAGAAAGAAACTCAATTACAGATCGTAAAAAAGCAAATGACGATTTATTAGAGGTTTTAGAAAGTCAAGAGAAAGCAATGCTTTTGACGGCTGATGCACAATTAGCCTCAGCACAAGCGGATGCCGCTAAAAATAACTCTATTGAAAATCAAGTAGCCGTTACGGAAGCTTTAGCAAATCGCTTAGGTGTTTTAGCTCAGGTTGAGGGATTACGTTCTGAGCAGAAAGCAAACGATTTAGCTTTAGATAGGGAATTAATAGAACTTACAAATTCAAAATTAGAAAGTGAGAGTAATTTATCAATAGAACGCCAAAGGTTTAACACTGAGCAGATTGAAGATGAGCTTTTAAAATTAGAGTCTTTAAAAGCAATAGATTTATTGTATGCGGAAAAAGAAGCGGCTAGGTTGCAATTAATTGTTGACAATGCAAATGTAGAAACACAGGCGAAGATAGATGCTCAGATAGCTCTAGATGAGTTTATGGAACAATCTAGGCAAACTAATTTTATAAATCAAAAAGCAATAGATGATGAACAAGCGGAAAGAGATCAAGATGCAGCAGACCAAGAAGTTGAATTAAATAAAAAAGTAAAAGATGCTAAGGTAGGGATGGCACAACAGACCTTAGGTTTAATTGGTGCTATTGCAGGAAAGGGAAGTAAAATTGCAAAAGGGGTTGCTATTGCACAAGCTACAATAAGTGGTATCCAAGCCACACAGAACGCTTACACAACTGCTGCACTTAGTCCAATCACAACTGTATTTCCTGCATATCCATTCGTACAAGCAGGTCTCGCAGCAGGTTTTGCAGCTCTTAATATAGCTTCAATAAAAAGTACAAGTTCATCGGGAGGTGGTGGTGTTAGTGCGCCAAGTGGAGGGGGAGGTGCTGCCGCACCAAAGCCGCCAAGCTTTAATATAGTTGGAGCAAGTGATACCAATCAATTAGCTGATGCGGTGGCGGGTCAAGAAAAACAACCGACACAAGCTTACGTTGTAGCGAATGACGTTACATCGGCTCAAAGTTTACAGAACAATATTGTGGAAGGTTCGACAATAGATTAAAAAACAAAAATAAATAACTTTAATTATATATTATTATGAGAATAGTTGAATTGATATTAGACGAAGAAAGCGAGTTGGGGATTGAGGCAATAAGCGTTGTGGAAAACCCTGCAATTGAAGAAGACTTCGTAGCGTTAAAAAGTCAAGAATTTAAACTAGCAGAAATAGACGGAGAGCGTAGAATATTAATGGGTGCTTTATTGATACCAAACAAGCCTATTTATAGACGTAACGGAGAAGATGAATACTACATATATTTTTCAAAAGATACTGTATTAAAAGCGTCTCAAATGTACTTAATGAATAGCAAACAAAACAACTCAACATTAGAACACCAATACGAATTGGAAGGTTTGAGTTTAGTTGAAAGTTGGATAGTTGAAGATAAGGTTCACGATAAAAGCGTAAAGTTTGGAATGGATTTACCTTTGGGAACTTGGGTTGGTAGTGTTAAAGTAAACAACGATAAGATTTGGAATGAGTTCGTAAAAACGGGCAAAGTAAAAGGCTTTAGTATTGAAGGATATTTTGCGGATAAAATGGAACGTCCAA
>Ga0208303_1000516_pt1 | contig 15886 bp, 27 predicted proteins | sample CB_VirMetaG_2_FD_184537 | JGI IMG/M metagenome (GOLD analysis project Ga0208303, IMG submission 184537) | Freshwater to marine saline gradient viral communities from Chesapeake Bay - CB_1504_2 Viral MetaG (SPAdes) (version 4) | ecosystem: Environmental > Aquatic > Marine > Coastal | place: USA... | reverse complement strand
TCGCGCCGCGTTGTCACCCGACTGTCACCGTCAGAACCTACCCATATATCAGTTAGGAGAACTGACCGTGAAGTTGCTAGACCAACTGGTTGCGGAACGTGCCGAAATTTCAACCGCTGTTGAGGCGGTGCTTGATCGCGCGGCAGAAGAAACCCGTGACCTTACCGAAACCGAAGACAAAAACCTTGGTGACCTGACCGCACGCGCAAAGGCACTTGATGCCCGTATCGCAGACCTGCGGGAAATTCAGGTTAGCCACCTTGAAGCAGCCAAACTGCGCGCCGAAGTCGCAGCCACCGACGAACCACAGGAAGCACCCGCCGTGAACCGTGTTGACGTTAAGTCAGAACCATTGACCTACCAAGAGGACGCGCCACACTCGTTCTTCCGTGACTCGTACGCAGCTGAGTTTCTTGGTGACGTTTCAGCGCAAGAGCGTCTGTCACGCCACAACAACGAAATGCGTCACGAACTTCGTGACTCGGGTTCAGGGAACTTTAGCGGGCTTGTTGTCCCGCAGTATCTCACTGGACTTGCTGCACCGTTCCTGCGTGCAGGACGTAACACGATGGACGTGGCCAACAGCCTTCCATTGCCAAACGACGGTCTGACCGTCAACGTTTCCCGTATCACCACGGGTTCAAGCGTGGCAGCTCAGGACGGCGACAACGGCGCAGTCACCGAAGCATCACCCGATGACACATTGTTGACCGTCAATGTCCGCACCTATGCAGGCATGGTTGACGTTTCACGTCAGGCGTTGGAGCGTGGCACCGGTGTTGACGGACTTTTGGCAGCAGACCTTGTGTCCGCTTACAACAGCAAAGTCAACGCAGATGTCATTAACGGTGACGGCACCGCCGGTACTCACCTTGGCATTTTGAACACCAGCGGAATTGGTGACGTTGACGTAGACGACGCATCACCAACCGCGTACGAAACGTTCCAAAAGATCATTAAGGCAGTTGGCACCGTGACCGCAGCCCGATTTGTGCAGCCCGATGTAATCGTGATGCATCCACGTCGTTGGGCTTACATTTCCGGTGGACTTGACAGCAGCAACCGCCCATTGGCAGGCGTTACCGTCGCAACGTCACGCAACGTTATTGCACTCGGCAACCCCGGTGCTTACGGTGTTGCAGCAGGCGAAATTGCCGGAATTCCGGTGGTTGTTGATGCCGGTATCCCAACCAACCTTGGTGCAGGCACCAATGAGGACGCAATCATTGTTGCGAACCGTGCAGACCTCGTACTTATGGAGCAGGCAGCTAGCCCGCTTATGCTCCGTTACGAGTCGGTCGGCTCCGGTACTCTCACCACCCGTATGGTTGTTTACGGATACTCAGCCTTCACTGCCGGACGTTACCCCGGTGGTATCTGCAAGGTTCAGGGTACGTTGCTTAGCGCGACACTCTGATAAGTCGAACCCGCCCGGTTTTAAGTCCCCCTTGTGCCGGGCGGGTTCACCACTAATATTGGAGCAGTTATGGACAAGTATTTGCAAAACCTCATTGCGTCTGGCGCAGACCCGGTGCTTATCGCTAAACTCTCTAATGTTTCCCCCAACGTGCCGGAACCGTCCCCAACGGTTGTGGAGTCGGAGCAGGCGACGCACAGCAACGAACCTGCTCCGGCTCGCCGGTCACGTAAAACACGCAAGGCGGACTGATGGCATACACCACACTTGCATTGGTCAAGTCATCATTAGGTATCCCCGACAGCGTTACGTCAGAGGACACCGCCATTACAGCTGCCATTGGTGCAGCTGAAGCGTTGATTGACAACTACACCGGACGCACCTTCGAAGTGTCCGCAACGTCAACCCGCACATACCTTCCACGCACCGCAAGCATTTTGGACGTGGACGACATCGCAACAACAACCGGTCTAGTTGTCAAAGTAGATAACGACCAAGACGGAACGTTTGAGACAACGTTGACCGTGACCACAGACTACGTGTTAGACGGCAACACCACGCCCTATCGGTTACTGACCAACGTAAATAACGGTTGGCCACTATCGTTATACGGTCGCCCAACTATTGAAGTGACCGCAAAGTTTGCGTACAGCGAAACAGCACCGGACAACATTAAACAAGCAGCCTTGTTAATGTCTTGCCGGTTGTATCAACGTAAAGCGTCCCCGCTAGGGTTCCAAGCCGGTTCCATTCCGGAATTTGGTGCGGTACGTATCTCACGCAATGACCCGGACGTGGCAGCCCTATTGCAAGGCGTGAAACTACTTGGGGTTGCCTGATGGCTGATTACGGCACAATCAAAGAAGCGTTAGCGACACAGTTAAACACGTCAACTGTTGTTGAAGTTGTGTACGCCAACCCGCCGGAAGTGCCGTTTACCCCGTGCGCAATTATCATTCCGGCGACCGGAACTGCGGTCGAATACGGCGACGCTATGCAACGTGGCTTGCTGCAAATGTTCTTTACCGTCACGTTCCTTGTGCAAAGGTTTGACCTTGACAACAACGTTGTGCGCCTTGACCCGCTTATTTACGGTGACAACAGCGTAGACCAGTTACTTGCAGCTAACCGCACGTTAAGTGGTGCCGTGTCCTATGCCCGTGTAGTTAGTTGTGGCGACATCGGGAACATTGGCTACGGTGACGATATCTACCTAGGTGTAGACTTTGAACTGGAAGTGATGGTGGAACCATGAAATACAAAGTGACGAGTAATCGTGTGAAGGGCTACCAAATTGGTGATTTAGTCACCGCAGACGACCTTGCACGGTATAACATTGAAGCATTGGTGACCGCAGGCCACCTAAAGAAAACAGCAACACCAAAAAGCGATAAGGCCGAAAACGAGGAAGTGACCCAAAATGGCTAAGTTTGTTTACGATGACGTGTCAGTAACGGTCAATGCCGTTGACCTTTCAGACCACGTACAGTCAGTGACCCTTTCAGCAGACGTTACCGAAGTTGACGTTACTGCTATGTCAGACTCATGGGATCAGTCATTGGCAGGACGCAAAAAGGTGTCCGGGTCAATTACGTTTTATCAGGACTTTGCAGCCGGTGAAGTTGACGCAACTATTTGGCCACTCATCGGTTCGACCACCACGATTACTATTCGTGCAACGTCAGACGCGGTTGGTGCAACCAACCCTGATTACGACGTAACAAATACGGTTATCACTTCGTACGGTTCCATTAACGGTGGCACCTACGGAGATGCTGCCATGACCACCGTCAATTTCAGCGGTGGAACTTTGGCACCAGCCACGACGTAACATAAACAGCCATTAACAAGGAGGGCGCATGTTACCTTTTGTCATTGAAGTAACCATGGAAGGCGGAGAACCCGCCGAATATGAAATCACCCTGCCCGCACTAGTTGCGTGGGAGGACTTTCACACAGACATGAGTTTTAAAGAATGGCAGAGCAAACAGACATGGAAGGGACTTGCCTACCTAGGGTTTGCAGCTATCAAAGTGACCGGTGCAACACTTAAACCGTTCAAAGAATGGGTTAACACCGTCACAGAGGTTCGACTAGTCCCAAAAGACGAGTAGACGGCAAACCCCGTGTCAACACGTATTGGGCGCGGGAAGTAGCAGCCATGGCGATACGTACCGGTATTGCACCTAATGACCTGATGGACACGCCAACGCTAGTATTGCAAGAAATGCGTGCAATGCTACTGGAACACCAACAAGGTTAAATTATGGCTGACTTAAACATAGGCGTTGTCCGACACGTCAAATATGTGCAAGGACGCGGGCAGGGCATTGGGTTTGAAATTGAAGGTATAAACAAACTGCGCCGTGCGCTAGTCAAACTTGACGACCAAGCCCGTGACGACTTTAAACAAGCCGGGTTTGACGCAGCAAACATTGTTGTGAAAGAAGCGCAACGGCTTGTGCCTAAGCGGTCAGGCAAATTACAGAAGTCGATTAGGGCAGGCAAAGTTGTGTCCGGGGCTAAAGTGTCTGCCGGTCGCAAAACCGTTCCTTATGCCGGTGCTATCCATTTTGGTTGGGCGCGTCGCAACATACGCCCTAACCCGTTCTTGTATGATGCAGCAGACAACCGGGTTAACGAAGTGATGGACACCTACATTGAACAGGTGTACGAAATTTGGAATAGGAACGTCTAATGCCGTCTAAAAAAGCGTCCATATCTATCAACTTGTTGGCGGACGCTACCAAGGCTAAAGCCGGGTTTGCGGAAGCAGAAAAGGCAGCAGGCGGGCTAGACAAGCAGTTTGGGAACATCGCTAAAACCGCTGTCAATGCGTTTGCTACGCGTGAAATAATCAACTTTGGTAAAGGTGCGGTAAGCGCAGCTAGTGACCTTGCAGAGTCCGCTAACGCTGTTGCGGTCACGTTTGGTGAAGCAGGCGACCAAATCCTGAAACTAGGTGAGAACGCAGCCGAAGCAGTCGGGTTGTCGGCAAAAGACTTTAACGGGTTCGCAGTGCAGTTCGCCGGGTTCACCCGCCAGTTAACGACGGCAGACAAAGACATTGTTGACGTTACAGACGAATTGACGGTGCGTATAGCGGACTTTGCGTCTGTAATGAACCTTGACGTGCCGGACGCAGCACAAAAGTTCCAGAGTGCTTTGGCGGGTTCCACGGAACCTATGCGGGCTTTCGGTATTGACGTGTCCGCAGCAGCCGTGCAGACCTACGCGTTAGAGAACGGCATTACCGATAACGCAGCTGCGATGACGGAAGCGGAGAAGGTGCAAGCCCGCTACGGGCTTATCATGGAACAGACCGCACAGATGTCTGGCGATTTTGCTAACACGTCTGACGGTTTGGCGAACAGTCAACGTATTTTGGCTGCCGAAATGGAAAACGCAAAAGCCACTATTGGTGAGGCGTTAGTGCCAGTCATGCAAACCTTGATGGGGTCATTAACACCGTTGCTAGAAGGGTTTACCGCACTACCCAAAGGTTTACAGCAAACCATTGTGTTGGCCGGTGTCGGGTCTGTCGGTATGCGCACGTTCAGTAACACCGTGCAAGGTTTTGGGTTAAGCACAAAGAACGCAACTCGTTTTGCAGGCAGTTTTGCCGGTGCGCTTGCCGGACTCACCGTGGCGTTGGATTACTTCGCTAAAAAACAAGCGGACGTAGAAACAGCTGCACAACAGTTAAACGACGTGCTAGAAGAAAACGCCGGTTTCCTTACGGACGCAGCAGTTGCAACACTGAAATACAACAACCTTGGTACAGACCTTGACAAAGATTTACAGACACTAGGGTTAACGTTCGAAGATTTAACAAACGCAGCCAAAGGGCAAAAAGACGCAGTAGACAGAGTTGCGGACGCAACACGTTATTACACGGAAATTGGTGAAGGGTTTTTTAATATCCAAGCCAAAACCATTGCCGGAACGGAAGAACAGATAACTGCGTCACAGAATGTCAAACGGGCGTTAGAGGGTTACACACGAGCGTTAGAGGACGCAGGGTATGAGGCAGACCGTTTAGCGTCCGCCGAAGGTGTTGCAGCAGAATACGCGTCCTCGTTGGAAGCAGAAATGCGCCGTTTGCAAAGAATTCTTGACGAACCTACGGTGCGTAACTTTACGGAAGATGTTGTTGAAGCGTCCACTGGCATGTCTGAACTACGTAAAGAAGCGTTTAGGACGGACACGGAAATGTCCCGTCTGTTTGACCGGTTGCGTGATGACGAAGCGGTAGCAATGTTCCTTGAAGAAGTGCAAAACACCACGGACGCTATGCGAGGCGCAGCTGAAGGGTCACGAGAATACGAACAAGCAGAACGTGACCGATTGTTTGCGTTAGAAGATTTGATTGAAGCGCACAGCATTTTAGACAGTGCGTTTGCGAAGGAACTTATACCGTTGATTGACACCGGCGACGTTGACGCGTTGGAATCCAAAATTCGGGACATTCTCGGTTTAGTAGGAACTATTGCACCAAACATTCAAGCAGCGATTGACGCAGGCAGTTTCGGGTTGTCACAGTTGGAGTTGTCGTCAATGGCAGTTACACCATCGAATTTTCAAGCACAACAAGCAGCACGGGACGGCATGGTTGTGCAAACCGTAAACGTCAACATGCCTTCCGGGTCAAACGGTGCAGACATCATGGAGTCAATAAACAACTATTTGCGTCGCACCGGTGCAGGCGCAATACCTATTACGGACACGTCACGGTTGTAGTCATGGCATCGTTTGAGGGTTGGCATATCTACTTAGTTGACGGAACTGGCAAAACCGAAATAACCGACTACGTTTTAGGGTTCTCAACAAAAGACGTTGTAAACATCGGGTCACCGTCTACCGTTGACGCGTTTGTAACTCTCAACAACAATGACGGACGGTTTACCCCGGCTGACGGTGGCGGTACAGGACAGTTCAAAAACACGGACTGGTTGTCTAAAAGTTTGTTAATTCAAGCGGAAATTGACTATACCCCGGCACCGTTAGCGGACACCACGTTAGTTTCGCTTGTTATTGCTGACGTGCAGTTTCGTGACGACGGCGTAAACAGTCAAATGACAATTCAGGCGCAAGACTGGTTGTCGTTAACGTCTAGCGCAATAACAGACGTGACAGAGGATTTTGTAACGTCATTGTCAACGTGTATTGACTTGGTGTTTCGTAACACAGATTTTGACGTAGTGTTCCCACAGTTAGACAGACCCGATTATGAAGCGCTTGTTTTTACTTTTCCCGGTTCAGAGCAAACAAGCAGTCTTAGAACGGTGGACGCAACCGCAGTAACGGCGTTGGACTATATCAACCAAGCGTTTTTGCGGGCTGCACCCGGCATTATCCTTCCGCAAGCAATCGCGATTAACGACGTTTTCAAAAGTGTTTACTATATTTTGTGGATTATCGACCGGACGTTAAACAACACAAGTTTTTTTCCTTTCGTCCCGGACATTACGTTTAGTGAAACTGCGTCTGACGGCGTTATGGCGTTCAAAGAAGTTAAACCCGGTTTCAAATTCTCTGACATCACTTCCCGGTCAACCATTAGTTCAGCTGCCACCGGTGTAACGTCACAGACCGCCACAAACGCTACAACCGGCAACCGTTACGGCACTCGCACCCGTACAAGCAGCCAAACCGGTAACGCTACGGACGCAGACGCATTAACAGCTGCACAGTTCTGGACAAAACGACAAGGCGCAGCCCGTTACACAGCCCGCCAGTTAGAAACAAGTGTTGAAACAATTTTTGCGAAAGACAGCGGTAACGCTACGGGTGCAGCAGTCTGGCATTTGTTAGATAACGCGACAGTGTGGTTTCCGTGCAAAGTGACGTATACGCCGACTGGCGGACAGCAGGTTAGCGAAGCGTGTGTTATTGCAGGTAAGACGGTTGAAGCGGTGCCGGGTCGAACCACTATCAAACTAGATTTGTTGCCAGCTAACGATTACCAATCACTTACGTTGGACTCACAGTTGTTGGGTGTGTTGGGTGGCACGTTAGATACGTACGATAAGTCAACGTACACGTACGATGAGGACGTGCTATATGATGGCGTACCGGTTTACGGTTTCAGATTAGGATAAACAACTATGGCAACTAATTGGCCTAACAGCGTGCAGACGTTCACGAACCCTACTAGCGGGTCTGCGCTTAACTCTCCATCTCATGCCGATCAGCACGCGACGGTTAATGACACGGTAGAAGCGTTACAGAATTACGCCGGGTTAGTGTTGGTGAAATCGGTTTCTATTGGGTCTGGCGTGTCATCAGTAACCGTTACCGACGCGTTTGACGCACGGTACGACAGTAACCGCATTGTCATTGACATAGACCAAAGTAGTTCTGACGGGGCGTTTCGGTTGCAATTAGGAAGCACAACTACCGGTTATTATGGTGGTCATTACGGTTACCGTTGGACTGGCGTTGCGTATTCAGACATTCAAAACAACGGTTCTCAGCCTAGCATTGGTGCAAGTGGTGGCGGTCGTGGCGGTTTTACAGTCATCGACATTAACGACGCACATAAAACCGATTTAACAGCGTGGCACGGCACATGGACTTATCGCAGAATTAGTAGCGGTTTAGGTGCGTTTGGTTTCTGTGGCGGGATTGTTGATAATTCGACTTCTTACACCTCGTTTACGTTAGCGGTTGACTCAACAACAATGACGGGTGGCACTATTCGCGTGTACGGATACAACAACGGGTGATAACAGATGGCTACATGGACACGACAAGAACTAGAAGAACTACACCCTGACGGCACCGTGTCGGTACAGGTTGACGACACCGTAACCGTGATGACCAGCGAAGAATGGTCAGCATGGATTGACCGGCAGGTAGGCACAGAAAAACCAGACGAGGAGCCGACACCATGACTTTCCCGTATTCATCAGGCGATGTGTTAACAGCCGCAGATTTAAACGCCAGTTTTGGCATGGTGTTGATTGATTCAAGCACTTACGGCAATTCTGCGACACATAACGTTGATTTGTTGAGCGGTTTTGATAATTACAAACTGGTCATGTCAAACATCATTGATGTTTCAGGCGGTGTCGCCTTGTATCTGCGCGGTCGTTATGGTGGCACAACATATTCGGGCAGTACCCACACGTTTGCGTTTGTCGGCCTGACTGATGGCGGTGCAACATCGAACACAAGCGGCACAGCAGACACAAAATGCTATTCAGGTATCTCCGCAAGTGGTGGCTATTCGGCTGGCGTGTTTGATTTAATCGGTTGGAATGATGCAAGCCAATCAACAAAAATATTTCAATCAAGCAGCTATCAGTACGCAGGCGGTTTCAGAACTCGAACAGGTGGCGGGTCTTTCACGCTAGCCCAAGACGTTGACGGCATACAGATATTAAGCACGACTGCATCACAATTTAGTTTCAAAATGGAAATTTACGGGTACAACTCATGAGCAACAATGACGTAAATCTGATGTTGTCAGAACGGCACAACCTTTTGGTTGATAGCGATTGGACACAATTACCAGACAGCCCGCTTTCAGATACCGACAAACAATCATGGGCGACCTACCGGCAAGAGTTGCGTGACATGCCAAATGACCCTGCATGGCCAAACGTTGAATTTCCTCACCCGCCAGCATGATTCGCGCAACTATCGCAATAATGTTCGGCATTGTGCTTATCGGCATTGGTATGTGGGGACTAATGGAATGAACCCGTACGACCGGGAGCGCACAACATGGGAGCAACCCGGCTACACCATTGGCGAACACACAAACAGTCCGCCGGTTAACTGGTCAAACATTGACAACATTGTTTTGCATTACACGGCAGACAAAAAAGCCAACCCTGATACGGCACAATATTTAGCGAATATTCAACGGTCATATGTGAATGGGCGTGGCTACAGCATTGGTTACAGCGTTGCGGTAGACCAAACCGGGTTGTCATGGGAACTGCGAGGAACCGACTATACCCCGGCAGCTAACAAAGGGTTTAACAACGTTACGTGGGTCATTCTGTGTTTGGTTGACTGGCAAGACCCATGCAACTTAGCGATGATAGAAACCGTGCGCAGGCTAGTAAAGTTTGCACGCACACAAATAGGGCGTGACGTGCCGGTAATCGGTCACCGTGACCTTGCAGCTACCCAATGTCCCGGCAACGGGATATACGCCCAAATAGAAGAAAAAGTATTTGAACCCGTAAACCCTGAACCGTCACCGGAGTACGAAGTGAAACTGATTGACCCGCCAACCCGTATTTATGATTCACGTAAACAAGGTGGACGGTTCAAAGACGGAGAAGCCCGCAAGGTATCAACCGGCAAAAAAGGTGCCGTGTTTGTCAACGTCACCATTGTTGGCGGTTCCGGTGAAGGCGGGTTTGCAACCGTTTGGGGTAACGGCGCAATGCCGGACGTATCAAACGTCAACTATTCACACGGTCAAACCATTGCAAATAGTGCGTGGGTGCCGGTCGCACCGGACGGAACAATACAAATTTACTGTTACCGGTCGTGTGATGTCCTCATAGATTTACAAGCAACTGTGTAAACTTCGTGTCATGCCAACGTGGGTTACAGTTCTGTTAGCGGTGCTTGCACCGTCCGGGGTGCTTGTCACTTTGATTGAACGCACCCGCAAAGAAAACAACCGTGACCACAATAAGAACAGCGAACTACTGAAACAGATTGACCACAAAGTTGACCGGGTATCTGACAGAATGGACGACCACATGGAATGGCACATTACCAAGGAGCCGAAATGACAATGGTCAAGTCTTGGGGCAAAGTGTTCGCAAGCACAGTTTTAGCGTTGTTTCTTGTAGACGGCGCAGACGTGTTCACAGTCGGTTGGTCAGACCTACGCACCTATCTTGCAGCCGGGCTAGCTGCGGTGCTGCCGTTGGCCATCACCTATCTTGACCCGACAGACAACCGTTGGGGCAAGCAAAAATAAACACCTGAAGGGGGCATAATGGGTTTACTAGATGACTTGCACTCACCACAACTAGTGTGTGCGTTTCACCAAATGTTGCAACGGTTGCCAGACGACGAACGGCAAGCCGTGTTGGATTATGTCGAACAGATACGTGCCAGAACAAACAGACACGACGGTTACAGTCCGTCCGTCGCGAAGTTGTATAACGTGCTGAAAAATAACGGTCAAAAAGTCGGCAAAAACCAAATTTCTGCCTACGTCAACAAAACCTGCAGTTGCAGTATTACGTCATGACGATAAAAGACGGGCTGTCTACCACCGGGCAAAACGACTCAGACAACCTTGTTAAAGGGTTACGGCACGCGTTAAAGGAAGCAGACAAACGTGCGGAACGTTTGGAACGTGAACTAGGCGTATTGTCGAAGGTTGGTCAACGGTCTGCACCACCTAACTGGTTGAAGTCCCCGCCGAAACGCACAAAACAACACCACGCTACACCATGGCTAATTCTGTCTGACCTGCACCTTGACGAAGTAGTACGACCCGAAGAAATTAGTCACGTTAACGCATACAACCGGGACATAGCCCGTGAACGTTTAGAACGCACCGCACAACGGTTTGTGAAAGTCACACGGGACTATTGGACAGGTTTAACGTATGACGGTGCGGTAGTGGCGTTAGGCGGTGACATATTCTCAGGCGATATCCACGAAGAACTGTCAGAAACCAACGAGGACACAATGTTGGGGTCATTGGACTATTGGATAGACCACCTTGGTGCAGCTATCGCAATGGTCGCAGACGAATTCGGACACGTACATGTCCCGGTTGTTGTCGGCAACCACGGCAGGACAACACGCAAACCGCGTGCCAAACTTCGTGCGCGTGACAACTTCGACTGGTTCCTAGGCCGGGCGTTACAACGCATGTTCCGTGACAACCCACGCGTCACGTTTGACGTATCAGACAACGCCGACTGCCCGATACCGTCCTATGACCGTACGGTGATGTTGACACACGGCGACCAAGCCCGTGGTGGCGGTGGCATTGGCGGTATTTGGCCACCCATTATGCGGTTGGACGCTAGGAAGCGTGCAAGGTACGACGCAGTTGACCAAGGCTACGACCTGCTTGTCATGGGGCATTGGCACCAACTTGTTTACGGCAAAAACTTTATTGTGAACGGGTCAATGAAGGGTTACGACGAGTACGCGCACATGAATAGTTTTGAGTTTGAACCACCGCAACAAGCTGCGTGGTTGATGACCCCGGAGCATGGCAAAACGTGGACTGCTCCTATCTTGTCTGCTGACCGCAAGTCTGAAGGTTGGTAGTTGTTGCAAGTGCAAATGAAAATAATTTGAAATAAAAGTTGACATGGTGTTTGCAAATGTGTATATTTACAAACATGCAAACAACAGCAGCTACCAACCAAGTCCCTAGCAATGAAATCCGCCGAATCTACGAGGCCGGCGAATGCGCCGTGTATGCCGTAGAAGGCAAAATTGAATACGTACACGCAACGGTTACGTACGACAACTACGGCGTTGTTAAAACTAAGACCGGCAATATCTACCGGGTCACCAACAAGCTCATAATGCAAGACGAGCCAACCGGTTACGACGTAATACTTTGCAAAGTTGACCAAATTGTAGAAATTCGGAAGGCGGTGAAGTGATGTCAACAAAGATAAGAAATCAAGTCAAGAATCTTCAACCCGGCGATTTAATCTTTGTCAAAACGATTGTTGACGACAAATGGGAATGGGTAACGGTAACAAATGTTGAAACTAGTTTGTCCGGTTACTGTTGGGTCAGTTACATAACCGAATTTGGTTTTGAAGATGAGTGCGGTTTTGATGGTTCGGTAATTCTTCGCAAGTTTAAAAAGGGGGTGAAGTGATGAACCGGTACGAAGCAAACCGTAAAGCCAAAGAAATATTTATGGCTTACGGGTGGCAAGCAAACCTTGACTGGTCAGAAACATGCAATATGCACAACATTGACGAAGCAGACGAGGAATTAGTGCATGACTATTTTGTCCGTTGTGCTGACCGTGTTAGCGATTGGTTGCGGTTGTGATGCGGTTACGGGTTGCGGGGTTGTGTGTGTTCACCGCCCTAGCAGCCGTTGTAGCGTTCAAGTTTGCTGACTGGTCTATTTATGGCACAGACCAGTTTCGGACGGTCACAACAACGTCTAGCACCACCACAACGGAACCGGTGATAACAGTTCGACCGTTACCGCCAGAACCAACCGTGGCGACTGTCACAACAAAGGTACGCAAAGTGACAACTACGACAATACCGGCAGGGTTGTTGTGTCCTGAGTGGTGGTCAACGTTAGAAGCGTTTTGGCCTGAGGAACTTTTACGGCAGGCAGACCACGTGATGTGGGCAGAAACACGCTGCCAGAATTTGCACCGCTCTGACGTTGGTCGTATCGGTTATGGCGATCACGGATTATTCCAGATCAACGCTATAAATCTTGACTACCTTGCCGGTTGGGGCATCACCGCAGACGACTTAATGAACCCGGCACAGAACGTGGTTGCTGCACGGATTCTTTACCAATGGGCTGACAAGCAGTATGGTTGCGGGTGGCAGCCGTGGTACTCGTCCGTTAACCCATGGCAACTATGCAATGGGTAAAGACTTAAACGACTACGAATGTGGAACACGCACAAAATACTTTTACGGTTGCCGGTGCGACCTATGCCGGGCAGCTAACGCGGCAGGGCAACGCAAATGGGCGCAAAAAGGCGTTGAGTCAGAATTTGTGTCCGTGCATACAGAGTGGCAACGGGCAACAGATTTACGATGGACAATAGACGCGGCATGTTACGGCAAACCGTTGCGGTGGTGGTTCGCCGGTGACGGTCGTAACGCACAGTCGAAAACCACTAGACGTGCGCTAGAAATCTGCGAATGTTGCACCGTTCAGACAGAATGTTTGGACTATGCACTTTCGTTCCCTTATCCGTGGATAGGGGTGTTTGGCGGTATGACACCGCAACAACGGCATAAAGAAGCCACAAGGAGGGCAAATGACAATGAGTAGAGAAACGTCACCTGACATGAAAGGTTTGGTGATGTACCGAAACGACAAACTGTTAGCACAAATGTTGGACTGGCAAACCAAACTGGCGTTGTCAGACAAAGACATTGACGAACACCTAGACGACCTGCAAATACAAGGTGACGCAACCGCAGCTGATTTATACCGGGAAGTTATGTGGGGCTTGTGGTGCGTCATCAGGTCTAGCGAACAGTTATCAAAAACGATGCATACCCGTTTGGACTGGTTCTGATGGCGTTCGACCTTTCAGGCTATGTCACCGTTAATGAACGGTTGAAGCACGCCATACAGAAATGGCCAGACCTACGGGTGCAGGAATCTGAACCGGTGCTAGTGCAAACAGACGGTCAAACGTTTATTCAGGTCACAACGACTGTGTGGAGAACTGCGGACGACCCGTTGCCTTGCGTAGCGTCGTGTTGGGAACCGTACCCCGGCACAACCCCGTACACGCGTGGCAGCGAACAACAGAACGCGTCCACAAGCAGTTTGGGCAGATGTCTAGGACTTATGGGTATCGCGATAGAAGCCGGCATGGCAAGCAAAGACGAGGTGGTGTTAGCGCGTGAACGGACACGGGAAACACCCAACGTGGAACGTGACAGCACGCCACGCGGTAAGCAGCCTGCCAGTAAAGCCCAAATGGGCTATCTGAAACGGTTAATGGACAAACAAGGCGTGCAGTTAACGCCGGAAGAATTGGAAGCGTTGCAAGCAGACAAGTTTGCGTGCAGTCAAAAAATAGAGGAGCTGTCAGAAAATGGGGTATGAAATGTCTTTGCAAGACAGGTTGCGTGCAGTAGGTAAAAACCGTGACGTGACAGCGTTATTACATTTGGCAGCTGAACGTTTAGACACATTAGAAGCACAGGTAATAGAACTACGCAACGCAGCCATTGTGATGGAAGCAATACGGCGGGACTTAAAACAATGATTCACCGTCTGAAGCGTTGTATACGGTGCGGTAAAAAACAGCACCTATACGGTGACGCACAGTTGTATTGCCCGAAATGCCACAGGCTCAAAGAATGGGAAGAGTCCCGTGAAGGTAAGTGAGGCAGCGTTCACCCGGCAAGTAGTCGAACTGTTGACCGCTTGCGGATGGCGTGTCTACCACCCGTTACCTGCACAACACCGAAACGGACGTTGGGCAACCGCCACCCAAGGTCACACAGGTTGGCCAGATATCGCAGCTGCACACAAACAGCACGGTTTCATTGTGGCTGAACTTAAAACCGCTACAGGGCGGGTATCCGATAACCAAAAGGCATGGTTGCATACGTTGGTTTGTGCAGGCGTGGAAGCGTATGTGTGGCGACCCGCAGATATTGACGTGATACGTGACCGGGCGCAAGGAATACACACAAATTGACCGTTGCTGTGGATATGTGGAAAACGTAAAACCGCAGGTCAGACACCATATTTGACAGCCCTTGACAGCGTTACTAGACTCACCCACACACTTACACCGGGGAGCGACGACGGCGAGGGACGAAGCCAAGGAGAAGCGACCCCGTGCTTACAAGCGAAGCCAAACAAACATTCTTGCGAATAGCAAAAGCAATGCGACCCGCAACACCACCATGGAACGCAGACGACAGCGTGTTAGACGAATGGGTAAACGCAGCTGTTGCACGCAACATGCAACCCGGCGACATACGCCAACTGTTCGACAAATGGAACAACGACGGCAACACCCGTTGGCCATCGCTATACCAATTCAGAGAACTAGCCAGACGACGACCCAACAAACAAACCGTTGACCTAACCACGTCATGCCCTAGCTGCCACGGTTCAGGTTGGGCATACCAACATGACAACGACGGCACAGAACTAACCGTAGAACGTCACGGTCATACCTATTCGTATGTGTCACCATGCAACTGTTCAGCAGGCACACAAGCACAACAAACAGACCTATACAAAGAACTAGCCAATGCCCAATGACGTAGACATCGCATGGCAGAAATACCAACAACACCACGCCATACAAAACGCCATAGCACTACGACTACTGTTAAAAGCACACGGAAAACACGTACCAACAACACAACACCCAACCCAACGCCCAAGCGACGCAACCCTACTCAACTGGCTAGACGGACACCAACGACGCAATGCGAAACAATAACTACAAACCACGCAAACCCGTATACGGCGGACAATGGCCAACCGTCCGCAAACAAATACTGGCGAGAGACAACAACACCTGCCAAATATCGCTACCCGGTTGCACAGTCACCGCAAACACAGTTGACCACATACAACCCGTGTCACTAGGAGGCGCATGGTACGACCCGTCAAACCTTCGTGCAGCCTGCAAACATTGCAACGGCGAACTGGCCAAAATTGCGCAGAAGGTAACACGGAACGTAATGAAATCAACAGGAACAACAACCGTGATAGCGTCACGTGAATGGTGACCCGGATTTTTTTTGAAACGGCATACCTCTTGAC
>Ga0208303_1000514_pt1 | contig 15894 bp, 17 predicted proteins | sample CB_VirMetaG_2_FD_184537 | JGI IMG/M metagenome (GOLD analysis project Ga0208303, IMG submission 184537) | Freshwater to marine saline gradient viral communities from Chesapeake Bay - CB_1504_2 Viral MetaG (SPAdes) (version 4) | ecosystem: Environmental > Aquatic > Marine > Coastal | place: USA... | reverse complement strand
AATTATTTGCTCTATCTTTTTTAGAGTATCTATTACAGACCTCATCTGTAAATACCTTTAATTCTTTTGCTACTTGTTTGTTCATAATGATTGTTTTAATTAATTTCTATTATAGTGCATTAGCATTCTTTCTAAATTCCTCTCTAAGGTTGTATTCTCTTCTATTTTCTGCTGCAATATTACCTTGTAGGATTCTTGATTCTTTGTGAAAGATGCTAATGTTTTTTTTAACGACTTTAATGTTTTGAATAAGTCTGAGTTCTTCTTGTTGCTCTCCATATTCTTTAATTTCATCTCTAAATGATGATATGTTTTCATCTTTCTCTCGTATAACTTTATCATATCCCTCATCTGATAGATATTCTGCTGCTTCTTTAAATTTGTAGTAGTCTCTCCAGATTTCCTTACGTTTATTATCAAGTCTTTTAATTCCTTTTTCAAGTGCTTTAATACGATTTTGTTGTCTGAATAAGATTCTCTTGCCTCTAACAAGTCTTGGTTTATCTTCGCTGATACTTTGTTCAACTTTTGAAATACGTCTTGTAAATGCGTCCATTGCTTCTGAAGAAGGACATCCTGAGCTAATTGGATAGACTTCTCCTGTGTTAATATTATACTCATATATTGGGAATTTTACTTCGTTAAACTTTTTAATGTCTTTATCTGTTTTTTTATTTGTACAAAATACTTCAATACCTACAAGAATATCTCCATTCTTATCTAAGAATATTAGGTCTATAACTTTGTTTATGGATTTAACTCTGTATTCTACTTTAGATGAGTGTCCCATAATTAAATGCTTACCAAACTGCAACTCCAGAGATTTAGATAATTCTATCTTCTTATTATAATGTTCTATAGATTCAGATGAACCAAAGAAGTCTCTAATAACAGAATCATCTATATTAGGTTCTTTTCTCCAATAGCTTTTTATCTTAATACCTTTACAAAATACAAGAGGTATAGTTAAGCTTTCATCTAAGAAATACTTATCAGACTTATTTCCACTTGCTATATGTCTTAATTCTTTACCTACCCAAGCGTACTCAAGGTTATTTAACTTGAATTCCATATTAGTCAAGTCTTAAAAAATCAGATTCAGCATACTTTAAGAACCAATCTTTATTGTTTTCATATTTATCTACTACTGCTTCCAGCATAACCAACTCTTCTATTTGGTATGATGATATTTTATCTACAAGTGATTCTATCTTGTTTAAGATATTAGTTGTCATCTCAGGGTCTGTTTTATAGACGCTATCAAATTCTTCTCTTACGATAGGTTCTAATATAGTATTAGTTCTATTTATCTGTTGTTTTAGGCTTTGTTTGTATCTGTTTGTAGCTACAAGCTCTTCATTAGCCTCTAATAGTAATTGAGATAGCAATACTGACTTTAGGTATGCAATCTGTTCTTTGGTTGTTTCTTTGTTACTCATAATTATTGTTTTAGTATTTATCTATTATTCCTTCTATATTCTTAAATCTATAACCTAATTGTTCCCTCATAAACGACCTTCTAACGCCATCATCTCTCTTTACTGTATCTTTACATTCGGTAACTTTATCGAAGTAATGAGGTTGCTTTAAATCAAATGTAGAGATAGTTTCTACTACTCTATAGATTCTATTTGTATCTAAACATTTAAACTTAACAAACCTAATACTTAACTTCTCGTCTAAAATATTCATATTCAATATATCTGATGCAAATATAGTTAAATTATTTAATCTGACAAAAAAATTAACACAAAAAAAATAAATTAAGTTATCTTAGTATAACAATGTTTATTTATGAGTGATTTTAGTTTTGAAGTACCTGCAACATTAAGAGGTATAAAATTAAACCAATGGCAAAGGTATATTGATATTTACGAAAAGAATAAAGACGCAGAAGATACTGAGTTTTTAGACAAGAAGCTTTTAAGCATCTTTTGTAATATTGACTTTAAGGATATAGACAAGTTAGGCTTAGAGGTGTTTTATAGCACCATACAACACATTTCTAACTTACTTAATCAAAAGATAGATTTAGTTCAAAGGTTTAGCTTAAAAGGTACAGATGACGTTGTTGTAGAGTTTGGATTGATACCTAACTTTGATAAGATGAGTTATGGAGAGTTTATAGACTTAGAGAAGTATATGTTTGATAATAAGAATTATCATAAGGCTATGGCAGTTCTTTACAGACCAATTAAGTTCAGGAGTAAAGATAAGTATCTTATACACGATTACAAGGGTACAGAGTATATGGCTGATGTAATGAGAGATGCTCCATTAGACGCTGCACTTAGTGCAAGGGTTTTTTTTTATCGTTTAGCGACAAAATTAGGGAATTATACGATGGCTTATACACTCAAAGAGTTGCAGAAGAAACAGGAGGGTCGGCAGGACAAGCTTTCGGTAGAAAATGGGGAGACTATCAAGCAATATTTACTCTCGCTCGAGAAGATGTTAGAAGAATCGGAGAGGTTACAAGACTCCCTTTACACCAATGCTTAATGTATTTGGAATTTGTAAAAGAGAAATCAGAATTAGAAAGTAGAATGTTAAAACAAAAAATGAGATGACACACGTTTACGACATATTAGAAATCATAAAGGACGAGTTATTGGCAAGTCCATCAGTAAATACTGTTACTTATGGGGATTTAAGTGAGGTTGATTTAGATAAGACTACTATATTTCCATTATCACATATGTTGATAGATAGTGCTAATTACAAAGAGAGAACAGTTGTTTTTAACATTAATCTACTTTGTGCAGATATAGTTGATTACAACACTAAAAAGGCTAACCACGAATTGTTTTATGGTAACGACAACTTACAAGACGTTATGAATACTCAATTCCAAGTTATAAACTCTTTAATAATGAAGTTGATGAGAGGAGATTTATTTGAGATGAATTATCAAGTAACTACACAACCAACTGCTGAGCCATTTAAAGAACGTTTTGGTAACGAATTAGCAGGTTGGGCAGTAAATATATCAATAGAAGTTCCTAACGGCATAAGCATCTGTTAATGGAGGGAGAGAACTTAAAATTAGCTTTAAGAGAGGTAGGTAAGCTCATAAGAAATAGATTGAAGCAAGGTGCTAAGGATGATGAGTTTTCTGCTTCAGGTAACTTAGATAAGTCTTTTAAGTATAGAGTTAAAGACAATGAGCTATACATCTTTGGAGAACAATATGCAAATGCTCTATCTGGAGGTATAAAGAACAAGGGAAAGTACGATTACGATATGGCTAAGAAATTAGCTAAGTGGGCGAAGATTAAAGGTATGAGACCTATGTTTAGGTTATATGAGAAAGATGTTGATGGAAGTTACAAACCTACAGGTAAGTTTAGAAAAGTTTACGAAAGTAGTTGGAAGTCTTTAGGTTTTGTTTTAGCAAGAAGTATTGCAGAAAAAGGAATATCTAAAAGGTTTAGGTATAAGGGTAGTGGTTTTATAGAAGCTGTTAAGAAAGAAACTAAAGAAGAGATAAAGAAAATATTAAAGGAAGGTTATAGAAAGGATATAGCTGCTCAATTAAAAACATTAAAAGCAATTAAGTAATGGCAAATGTATTATTAAGAAGTCCATACCATATTTCAGAAGATATTGGTTCAAATAAATCAGCTAAATTAGAAATCACAATAGATGGTACTTTAGCTTACACAATAATAAAGAATAAGACTTCAAGTTCTGATTATGTACTATTTGAGATTTCTGAATTAGTAAGAGATTACATAGACATAAAATATAACGGAACTACAACACCTTCTGATTTTAGTGTAGTTGTAAGTTATGATTTAACTGAATATGCTGAAATAAACGGAACAGGTAATTCAACAACTCCAGTAACTACAACATTTTTCGGTATTGATGGATATGGATATTTTGAAGAAGGCTCTAATTCAAGTGTTACGAAAGGGTATATGCAATCCAATAATACTATCTATACTTTATACGGAGAAGATTTAAGGATACCTGTAGATAGAAATAATACGACATCTGTAACATATTTATACAAAGGTTCACAAACATTTACAAAAGCAATTACAACAAGTAGTACAGAAGTATTTGAATATATTGATGCAACTGATAGCTTTAAAGAAAGAGTAATAGAGGATAGTGGAACTTATGAAGAAAGTGCTTGTATAAATTCTTTCCTACAAAATAATGATTTGTATTTAGTTGATAAAGTAGTGATATTAACACCTTCAGAAACTAAAATAGTAAATGTAATTACTTTAGACGAATGTAAATACGAACCTAAGAAGGTTAGCTTTATTAATCGTTGGGGTGCTTTACAAGACTTATGGTTCTTTAAGAAGTCGGTTGAGAGTATGAATGTTGAGAAAGAATCTTATAAGTCAAATATATTAGGTTATGATGGTACATACAGTACAAGTAATCACGTAAACAGAGATTTTAACGTAGTAGGTAAAGAATCAGTTACATTAAGTAGTGGTTTCTTAGATGAAGAGTATAACAAGGTTTTTAAGGAAATGATGTTATCTGAAAAGGTATGGATTACAAATGTTACTGAATCAGGAGAGCAAGTTTCTCCAATCAATGTTAAAACAGGAGAGATTACTTACAAGACTTCTTTAAACGATAAATTAGTACAATACACAATAGAATTTGATAAATCATTTGATACTATAAACAATATTAGATAGATGCAGATAGCTCAATTATACATAGAAGGTCAGAGAGTTGATATGTTTGAAGATGTTAGTATTAGTATTACTGATACTATAAAAGACGTTAGAGATATTAGTAAGGTGTTTACAGAGTATTCTCAAACATTTTCTTTACCTGCGAGTAAAACCAATAATAAAATATTTAAACACTTTTATAATAACGACATTGAAAATGGTTTTGATGCAAGAATACGAGTTGCTGCAAATATAGAACTTAACTCTATTCCTTTTAGAAATGGTTACATTAAACTTGAAGGTGTTGATTTAAAGAGTAATATTGCTAATACATACAGAATAACCTTCTTTGGTAATACTGTATCTTTAAAAAACTTGTTAGGAGATGACTTGCTATCTTCTTTGTCTTGGTTAGATAACTTTAGTACGGAACAAGATGGTACTGATTTACTGTATGACAAAGATTTTGTAGAAAAGTATTTAACTACATCTGTAACTAATAAAGTTGTTGATAGTGTAAATTATCCTAACGCAATACAAATACCTTTAATAACACACACACAAAGGCTTTATTATGATAGCGATACCTCTCAATCTACACTTGATTCAGGAGACTTGCATTATCACGATGCTGGTGGTACACATAGACACGGAGTTAAATTTAATGAGTTAAAATACGCTTTAAGATTAAGTCTTATAATAAAAGCTATAGAAGAGAAATACGGATTAACTTTTAGTGATGATTTCTTTAAAGGAGGAGATTCTTCTTTTGACAATCTTTATATGTGGTTACACAGAACTAAAGGTAAAGTTACAAGTGGAGAACAATTAGAATCATCTACTTATTCTGTAAATGATTTCACTGATTACACCTCTTACAATGGTAGTAGTATGGAAGATAGTGTTCTTACTTTAAGTGATGGATATAATTTTTCTAATCAAGTGTTACAATTAAGTTTAACAGTTGATTCTTCATATAGCTCTCCAAATTATTCTATTAACGTATTTAGAGATGGTGTTTCTGTTTATAGTGCTTCAAATATAACAGATAGTATTCAAAACTTATCTGTATCTGTATCTAATAATTCATCATATACTATTCAAATTACATCGAATCAAACAATAGGATTTGATAAAGCTATATGGAATTATTCTTACTTTGATAGTGATATTGATTCGTTTGTTAGTGAAAATTACACAAGTTCAAGTTTTACTATAAATGTTTCTCTTAACTTTAATATTACTCAACAAATACCTAAAATGAAGGTGTTAGACTTCTTAACATCATTATTTAAGATGTTTAATTTAGTTGCTTATGTCGAAGGTAGTGAAATGGTGGTTAAAACATTAGATGATTTCTATGCTAATCCATCATCAGGTTCTCCTTATGATATTACAAGATATGTAGATATAAACTCATCACAAGTTAATTCTGCATTACCTTTTAGAGAAGTTATTTATACCTATAAAGGCTTAGGTACTTTCTTAGCTAAACAACACGAGCAGTTATTTAACAAGGATTGGGGAAAAGAAGAGTACAAAGGCTCTGATGGAGTTATTTTATCTGAAGGTATATTTAAAAACGAAATACCTTTTGAACATATGAAGTTTGAGAGATTAATAGACTTAGATACAAGTGCTTTAACAGATATACAATGGGGATTTTGTGTTGATGATAACCAACAGAGTTATATCGGAAATCCTTTGATTTTTTATATGACTTTTAAGACACTTCCTCAAGGTACTCCTATATCTTTTGTAGACGCAGTAAATGGAGAAAATGTACCTACAAGTCATATAGATATTACTTCTTACTATGTACCTTCTAACTCAGACTTTGAAGCTACTGACATAGAGGATAGACAATCTTTAAACTTTAGTGCTGAAAAGGATGAATGGGATTTAGTTACTACAAGGAATGTTTTATTTAACAACTACCATAAAAACTATATTTCAAACGTCTTTGATGAATCTAATAGATTAAAAAAGATAAGTGCTTACTTACCTTTAAGAATATTACAGAAATATACATTAGCAGATAGATTTATTTATTCAGGTAGAAGTTATAAGATAAATTCAATAGAAACAGATTTTTATACAGGTAAATCTGATATAGAGTTAATTAACGACTACGTTAATATTCCTATTGATTTTGAAGCACCAACTGTTCCTACTAACTTACAAGAAGTACAAGGTTCAGTAACATCTACAAGTTTCTCAATAACTTGGACTGCTTCAACAGATAATGTTGGTGTTATAGGTTATAATATAGACTTAAATCAAGGAGATATAATTCTTGCAGCAGGTAATGTACAAACATATGAAATAACAGGTTTGTCTCCACAAACTGCATACGTAGTTAGAGTAAGTGCATTTGATGCTTCTGGTAATGAATCAGCTCTTTCAAATTCAACAACAGTAACAACAAATCAATAATGATAAGAGAAACATTAGAATTACTAAGGAATAACGAGTGGTTAATAGAAGATAAGGATATTAATATAGCTAAAGGACTATATGAATTACCTTCAAGTTTTAGAGAGTTAAAAACAAGTATAAAAAGAAAAAAACTAACAAATGGCAGATAATAATATAGTTTATAAGATAAGTGTAGATAGTGAAAGTGGAACTGCTACAATAAGAGACTTAAAAGGTCAGATAGTAGCTACTCAAGTACCTGTTAATAAGTTAAAAGAGAACTTTAACAACCTTACTGTTTCAATTAATAAAAACAAAAATGCTACAGATGGAAATGTAGTTGCTCACAAAAATTCTGAACTTACTTTAAATGCAGAAATAAGTAAATTAAATTCGTTAAGGTCTGCCTTAGATATATCGTCTAAGGAGTATGTAGAGATGGGTAATACTATCGATTTACTTAACCAAAAGAAAGCATCTCTAAGAAGAGGTACTGAAGGGCTAACCAAAACTCAAAGCCAACTTCAAAATGCTACAGGTGGTGCTACAGCAGCAGCAATGGAACTTGGTAGAGTAGTTTCTGATGCACCTTACGGTATTCGTGGTATGGCGAATAACGTTTCTCAATTAGCATCTCAGTTATTCTATATGGCAGGTCAGCAGGTAACTGCTACTACAGCGACAAATACTGATACTGTAGCGAAAGGAGCTAATACCACAGCTACTGTTGTATCCACAGGAGCTACTATTGGCTTTACAGGTGCTCTTAAAATGATGTGGTCTGCACTTATGGGTCCTCTGGGTGTGTTACTGGCTATTCAAGCAGTTATAGCTGCTTTTGATTTTTTTTATGGGTCTAATAAGAAAGCAGAAGATAGTGTTGGAGATTTAAATAAAGCTATTGGAGGAACTGCAGGTATTAACACTAAGTTATTAGCATATTCTGAAATAATAAAAACATCAAATAAAGATACTAAAGAGTATAAAAACGCTTTAAAAGAATTAAAAAGTAAAGGATATGACCCTGCTTCTGAAAGCTTAGATAATTTTATAAATAAACAATTAAAATTACTTGTAATAAGAGCTAAGTCTAAGGTAATAGAAGATGAACTAAATAAGTTATTTACAGAACAAGTAACAAAAGAATCAAAATTAAGAGAGCAACAACAGAGAATTGATGCTTTAGAAATTAAGAAAGATAAAGAGAAAAACAAAGTTAAACGTGATAGAATACAAAATAATATAGATTACATAGAATCACAAAAGGAAGTAGTGGTTGTTGATGAAAAATACAAGAAACTTCAAAAAGAACTTATAGCCTTAACAACTGAGGAGTTTAAGTTAATAGATAATATAACTAAAAATGGTAAAGGTAAACCTAAGTTATTAGAATTTGACGATTTCGATAAACAAGCAGAAGACTACTTAGACAAAATAGCGAGTGTTTCGGAAAAAGAAGAGATATTAAACGCTGAATTAAATTCTGACAAAGTACTAATACAAGAAAGGTATCATTTAGAAAGATTAAAAGCTACTCATCTACAAAATCAATCTAAATTTAAACAACAAGCTGATGCTTACAGAATAGAATACAAAGCCTTCTTAGACCAACAAGTTAGAATGACTGATTTAACTAAAGAAGAAGCTAAGGTAAAACTTGATGATTTTGATAAGAGTACTAAATCAGAACAGAAAAAAAGTGAAGACAATTATAAAATACTAATAGAAAAATGGAAGAGCTACTATTTTGATAAAGTATTTATAGCTTTACAAGCTGAACAAAAGATTAAGGATTCTAAAAAAACAGAATCTGAAACTGAATTTAAAGAATTAGATAAGTTAAAAATTTTTGTTGATAATTACAAAATAATAATGTCAGGGTTAACTGAATTTATTGATGGAGAATTTGAAAGACAATTAACTATAGAGCAAAACAAAACTAATGTTTTAAATAAAGAATTAAATGATAGATTATTAAATGAAAATTTATCATCAGACCAAAGAAAGAGTATTCAAAACGAAATCGCTCAGAATGACGAGAGATTAAGAGTTAGGCAAGAAGCTATAAAGAAGAAAGCATTTAATACTCAGAAAGCATTTAATATATCTTCTGCTTTGGTTGAAACTTACGCTGCTGCAAGTTCTGCTTACAGAAATACATTAGCACAACCAATTAATATAGCTGACCCAACAGTAGGTTTAGTAAGAGCAAAGAAAAATGCAGCTATAGCTATGGCAGGTGGTTTATTACAAGTAGCAGCTATTGCAAGACAAAAGTATCAATCATCATCAGCTAACACACCTATTAATACTACAGGAGGTGGTGGTGGAGGAACAACTGAACGAGCAGACCCTTCGTTTAATATAGTAGGAAGGTCTGGCGATAACCTACTTATAAACGCAATACAAGCACAGTTTGATAAGCCATTAAAAGCCTATGTAGTATCGAGAGATGTTACTAATCAACAACAGTTAGATGGTATGATTGTAAGTCAAGCAGGTACTTAAAATAAAACAGAATAAAATAAAACAAGTTATCATAGTATAAATAAGTTAAATATGGAAGAATTAGATATAATAGAATTATTTATAGACGAATCAAGAGAAGAAGATGGAATTGATGCAATATCATTAGTAGAATTTCCTGCTATTGAAGAGAACTTTGTAGCTTTAAGTAAGCATAAAGTAGAGTTTAAAACTGTTGATTCAGAAAAGAGAATAATAGTTGGTTTAGCATTAGTGCCAAATAAGCTCATATACAGACGTAGAGGCGATTATGAGTACAATATAACCTTCTCTGCCGAAACAGTAAGAAAAGCATCTGAGCTATACTTAAAACGTCTTAAAAACAATAATACAACATTAGAACACGCTGAATTTACAGGAGGTGTATCTGTTATAGAATCTTGGATAGTAGAAGACCCTGAAAAGGATAAGACTGCTTTATACGGATTAAATGCAGTAGAAGGTGCTTGGGCAGTTACTATGAAGATAGATAATGATGAGGTATGGGAAGATGTTAAACAAGGTAAATACTTAGGATTAAGTATCGAAGGTATGTTTAGCGACAATGTAGAAGATATTGAAGAGGTTGAAGCAAGTAATGTATTAGAAGAGATAAAAAGATTACTAAAAGAGGATTTAGTAGAATACCCTCACGTTATGTACAATCCTGAAACAGGAGAAAGTGTTGAGATAATGAATGAAGAGGAACACGACAAGTACACTAAAAAAGGTTGGGTACATACTAAGCCTAAGAATTACGAAGAGCAAGAATTAAAATCATATAGTGATTATCCACAAGGTGCAACTAACAATGCTAAGAGAGCATTAAAGTACAAGAAAGAGAACGGAAGTTCTTGCGGTACAAGTGTTGGTTGGACAAGAGCAAGTCAATTAGCTAATAGAAAGCCTTTAAGTAGAGATACTATTGCAAGAATGGCATCATTTAAAAGACATCAGCAACATAAAGACGTACCTTATTCAGAAGGATGTGGTGGTATTATGTGGGATGCTTGGGGTGGTTCTGCAGGTGTTAATTGGGCAATAAGCAAACTAAAAAAGATAGACAATGAGAGCTAAATATTGCAAATGTAAGAATACTTATTCTATTGATTGTGATAAGTATTCAAAGAAAAGAAAATGCAACGCAGACGAGTATTGGAAACAAGGCATAGGCTCAATTCACAAGCAAGAAGAAGAGTAAAAATACGACAGTAAATTTTTAAATAGTTATATTAATATAAACCAATAAGTATGAAAGCGACAGAAATCCTTAATAATGTCAAAGAGCTTTTAAATCTTTCTAAAGAAGAGATAAAAGTTGAAGACATTGCAGTTGAAGAGTCGGTAGAGTTATCTACAGAGGAAGCAACTGAAGAAGTAAAAGAGGAAGTAGAAGAAGTTGTACTTGCTGAAGAACCTAATGAAGAGGTTGTAATCGAGGAGGAAGTTGAAGCTCCTGCTATGAGTTACGCTACTTCTGATGAGTTAGCAGCAGTAAAATCAGAACTACTTTCTATGATTAAAGCATTAATCGAAGATAAACCAATGGGAGAAGCTAAAGAAGTTCCTCAAGAGTTATCTAAACAAGAAGAAGTTGAATTATCTGAAAATGTAGAAGAAGTTGTACATTCTCCAGAGGCTCAAATCGAAAAGAAAAAGAATTTATTATCAAACCCAAACAAATCTATGACTATCGAAGAGAGAGTTAATAGAATGTTATTTAATTAAAAATTAGACAAAATGGCTACTACTACAAGTATTACTACAACTTACGCTGGGGAATCTGCAGGAAAATATATTTCTGCTGCTTTATTATCAGGTAACACTATTGCAAATGGTGGATTAACTATCCGACCAAACGTAAAGTTCAAAGAGGTTGTTAAAAGATTGGAATTAGATGGTATCACTAAGAATGGTACTTGCGACTTCAATGACACTTCAACTTTGACTTTAACTGAAAGAATCCTTGAACCAAAGGAATTACAAGTTAATTTAGAATTATGTAAGAAAGATTTCCGTTCTGATTGGGATGCAATCTCAATGGGATATTCTGCATTTGACAACTTACCATCTTCTTTCCAAGACTACTTAATCTCTTATGTTGCTGCTAAAGTAGCACAAAAGAATGAGCAGAACATATGGGCAGGAGCAGATGGAGAAGGTTCATTTGACGGATTCTCTACTTTATTAGCTGCTGATGCTGCTTTACCTGCTGCACAAGCTATTACAGGAACTACTGTAACTGCTGCTAACGTAGTTGATGAATTAGGAAGCATAGTAGATGCAATTCCTTCTGCTTTATATGGTAGAGATGATTTATTCATCTATGTTTCTCAAAACATCTTTAGAGCTTACAAGAGAGCTTTAGGAGGATTCCAAGCTAACGGACAAGGTGCTGCTGGTGTAGGTTCTCAAGGAAACAACCAAGATATCAACATCTTATACTTTGATGGTGTAAAAATCTTTATGGCTAACGGATTAGCAGCAAATACTGCAGTAGCAACTACTAAAGATAACTTACAATTTGGAACTGGTTTATTATCAGACCACCAAGAAGTAAAAGTATTAGATATGGCTGACTTAGATGGTTCTCAAAACGTAAGAATCATAATGAGATTTACGGCAGGAGTACAGTACGGAGTTGTTGAAGACATCGTAACTTACGGAATCTAAGATTCAAAATAAATAAACAGAAAGAGGGTGGGTAATTACTGCCTACCCTTTTTTTATAACTAATAATTAAAAAAAATAAATACTATGTGTGATTTTATTACAACAGGTAGAACAGAACCTTGTAAAGATAGCGTTGGAGGAATCAACGCCGTTTATTTTGTAGATTTCGGAAGTGCTGGTTTTGTTTACGATACTGTAGATACAGACGTTATCGAAAGTGTTACAGGTTCTCCAACTGCCTACAAATATGAAGTTAGAGGAAATTCTACCTATACAGAGAACATTCAATCAAGTAGAGAGAATGGAACTACTGCTTTTGAGCAAGTATTAGAGTTAAGTCTTAAAAAATTAACTAAGGAAGACCACAAAGCAATCAAGTTGCTTTCTTTCAACAGACCTCATATTATCATAGAAGATAATAATGGAAATGCTTTTGTTTCAGGTATTGAATATGGTGCTGACGTAACAGGAGGTACTGTAGTAACAGGTGGAGCTATGGCTGATATGAGTGGATATACTCTAAGTTTTACAGGAATGGAAAAAACTCCTGCTAAATTCATCGAAGTTGCTTCTGCTGGAAATACTGCTGTTGAGAACATTACTGCTGTAGGATTTACTATTGTACCTACACCTTAATCCTTAACAATTCAATTAAACTAAACCCTGCCATTTGGTGGGGTTTTTTTATTAAATAAAACAAAAATAAATTATTTAGTTATCATAGTATGTTAATATTACAACCGACATCAGGAGATAAAACAATTACGATTGCACCGAGAAGTTCAAACTTGTCAGGAGTATTCGTTTTAAATATAAGAAGAGATGGAGATGGTAAAGAAGAATCTATAACAAATGCTACTTTAAGCAATATAGTAAACTTTACTGAAGTTACTTTTCAATCAACAATACTTGAAGAGGACTCTACTTATTATTTAGAGATAACTAAAGATAGTGAGCTTTGGTATAGAGACAAGATATACGTAACATCTCAGACTGCTTCAGAAAGAGTAACTGAGAAACACGAGATAGGTAATGGCACAATATACAAGCCTTATAGTATAGTAGATGATAACACATACATAATATAATGAGTTCAAATAAGAAAAATACAGTTAGTAAAGAATATAAAGATAGCATTAGAGTTGTCAATATGTCTTCTTACCAAGTTCCTACAATCAAAGAGGTTCACAATAAAGAGTGGGTTGCATTTGGGGATGATAATGATTATTTTGATAATCTTATAGATAGGTATCTTGATAGTCCTACCAATGGTAGATGTATTAATGGTATTGTTGATATGATTTATGGTAGAGGATTAGAATCTACTAATTCAGACTTATTTCCTGAAGATTATGTTAGAATGAAAAAGTTGCTTAGACCAAGAGAGGTTAAAAGACTTGTTAATGACTACAAGTTGTTAGGACAAGGTGTTATGCAACTAACATACAATAAAGCTAAAACAAAAATACTAAAGGTATCTCACTTTCCTATGGAGACCCTTAGAGCAGAGAAAGCTACTAAAGGTGTTATAAAGGCTTATTACTATCATCCTTCTTGGAAAGACTGTAAGAACTCAGATAATCCTAAAAGAATACCTACATTTGGTAATGGTAGTAAATCTCAAGTAAACGAGCTTTATGTATTTAAACCTTATAGAAGTGGTTTCTATTATTACTCTACAGTAGATTATCAAGCATCTTTACAATATAGCGAGTTAGAATCAGAGGTATCGAACTATCATTTATCGAATATTGAGAATGGTTTGCAACCGAGTTTATTTGTAAACTTTAATAATGGAATCCCAAATTCTGAGACTCAACAAGCAATAGAGAGTAAGATTAATCAGAAGTTTAGTGGTAGTTCTAATAGTGGTAAAGCTATTATTGCTTTTAACGAATCAGCAGAAACTAAAGCTGATATAGAGGCTATACACTTACCAGATGCTCACGCTCAATACCAATTCTTATCTGATGAGGCAAGAGAGAAGATAATGTTAGGACACGGAATTGTATCTCCAATACTTTTAGGTATTAAAGACAATACAGGATTCGGTAACAATGCAGAAGAGTTAAGAACTGCATCTGTACTAATGGATAACGTTATTATTAGACCATTTCAAGATGGTATTATATATGGATTAACAGAGATACTTGAATTTAACAAAGTGTATCAAGATTTATACTTCGTAACTCTACAACCAATCGAGTTTACAGAATTAGATAACGTATCTACTAAGATTAGAAAAGAAGAAGAAACAGGAGAGAAATTATCTGCTGAAGACAATAAAGACTTCTCAGAAGATGAAGGAGATGATATGATTAATCAATTAGAAGCCTTAGGAGAGGTTTTAAGCGATGATTGGGAGGTAATCCATAGTGAGATATACCAAGACGAAGATGAGTCCGTTAAAATGGCTGAAATCAAGTATTCTGATAAAGCATCTTCAGAAGACGATGGTGTGTATAAAATAAGATATGCTTATATGCCAGAAAGAAAGTCTCCGAACAGTAGAGATTTCTGTAAGCGAATGGAGTTACTAACAGGTAGAAAAGTAGTATTTAGAAAGGAAGATATTAATATGATGTCTTTTAGAGGTGTAAACAAGGAGTTAGGTCATAAGGGCAGAAACTATAGTTTGCTAAAATATAAAGGTGGTAAGAACTGTCATCACTATTGGGAGTTAAGAGTTTACAAGAAGAAAGACGGTAAGCAAGTTGATTCAGCTAACGCTTATGGAGATGGTTTAAAAGAACCTAACAATCCAAGTGAGATGGGAGAAAGAATGATAGATAGAGCAGATAAAGGTGCTTATCGAAGTACTTTAAATAAAATAAAAAAGACTTTAGGTATATGAAAGCATTATTCATAACAATACAAGATTTAAAGGCTAAGTCAATAATTAGTGGTAGTACTGATGCTGACAAGCTAATTCACTTTATTGAGGTGGCACAGGATATACATATCCAAAATTATTTAGGTGGTAATTTATATGATAAGTTACAAGCTTTGATAATATCGGGAGATATAGACTTAGCTGCTAATAGTGATTATAAGAGCCTTAGAGACGTTTATATTAAGCCAATGTTAATATGGTTTACTCAAGCAGAGTACTTTCCTTTCTCTATGTTTAAAATTGATAATGGAGGTATATCGAAGCATAGAGGGGAAGACTCTGATTCTGTTAATTATAGTGATGTAGATAGAATGATGAGTAAGATAAATGATAGAGCAGAATTTTATACTAAAAGGTTTTTAGATTATATCTGTTTTAATAGTAATAAATATCCTGAGTACAATAACAATAGTAATGGAGATATGTACCCTGATAAAGACGCTAATGATTTTTCAAGTTTTGTTTTATAATGGATAGAAAAAAAAAGACATATAAGACAAAAACAGTTAACATAATAAAGCTAAATACTTTTTATAATAGTTTTAGTAAAGAGATTAAAAAAGAGAAAAATGGCAAACGAAATATATAACAGTTCTTGGTGGGGAAATCCAACTGCAACTGGTTGGGGAAATATTTATTATGAATATGCTTTTCCGAGTGAAGGGTCAAGACTTTTAGGTTTATTAGAGGCAAGAGCAACGTATTATGAGAATGCAACTTCTTCACTTGCAATATTAACTGATTTAGAAAACTGTG
>Ga0208303_1000513_pt1 | contig 15929 bp, 13 predicted proteins | sample CB_VirMetaG_2_FD_184537 | JGI IMG/M metagenome (GOLD analysis project Ga0208303, IMG submission 184537) | Freshwater to marine saline gradient viral communities from Chesapeake Bay - CB_1504_2 Viral MetaG (SPAdes) (version 4) | ecosystem: Environmental > Aquatic > Marine > Coastal | place: USA... | reverse complement strand
TAATAAAACCATATTTAGATGCTGAGCTAGACACCTCTGTAGCTAATCCTCGTACAAATGGTACTCTATCCCCATATCTTCTTAATAAATCTTCAGCTCTATCCTTATCAATACCTAATTCTCTAGCTAATTTATTCTTACCCATACCATAAAATAAACCTAAATTAATTGTTTTGGCTTGAGTTCTAGTGATGCCGGCCATATCAGCAACAATCTGATGAAAGTCAGCAGCCTCATTCTTATAAGCTTCAATAAACTCCGCTGCACCTTTACTCTGAAATGTATCATTTATAGATGCAGCGTAGTGAGCAACAAGCCTAGGCTCCTGTTGTGAGTAGTCGAAACTACCCCATTGTTTGCCTTCTTCAGGCAGAAACAAACTTCTAATTTTGTCACCAAACTCTTTGTTCCTTGCAGGAATTTGTTGGAGATTTGGATTTGAATATGATAAACGTCCAGATACAGTTCCACCTTGGTCAGAACGCAATTGATTTATTTCAGAATGTATTCTACCTTTGTGAACATAACGTTGAATTGAATCTATAAATGTTGAATGGAATTTATTTATTTCTCTTGCTTCTCTTATTAGTTGCGCTATCGGGTTATCACAATTTACTAACCAGTTTTGGGTAAAGCTTGGGTCTCCGGTTTTCGGTGTCCGTGGGTACTCCACACCTATTCGGTCAAAGATCTGTGCAACAGAACGTGCAGCCCAAATATCAACATCCAAAGTCGTCTCTTGTTTTATTTTATGTAATACTTGTTTTTCTTTTTTTATAAATTCTTTTTTAAGTTCAGCAGCCCTTTCTTCGTCTACTCTAATTCCTCTTCGTCTTGTATCAATTAAAATAGGTAGCAGCTCCATCTCCATGTCCCACACATCATGTAAGCTTTGCTTATTAATTTCTGTTTTAAATTTATCCCACAATCTCAAAGTCAAACCTGCATCTTGCTCAGCATAAAATCCAACATAACCTGCAGGCAGTTTCCAAAGATCTCCTTTAGGATCTATTCCCCACTCTTTCGCTTTTTCATTTAAAAAAGTTTCGTTTTTAATTTCACCCAAATAATCTTTAGCACAGGCATTTAAACTAAAACTAAATCTATTCTCATTGATTAAAGCTGCAGCAATCATGGTATCAATAATCTTACCATTAATTTCAAATCCATTAACAAGCAGCCAACCCACATCATAACTTGCGTTATGAAATATTTTAGGACACGGTAATTTTAAAATATCTTGCATCCATGCAGTTGTCATAGATAAATCCATGTTACCACCAGCATCATGTCCAATTGGAAAATACCACTGTTGTCCAAGTGCTGCTACTGCAAATCCTACAATATGACCATCAAAGGTAGCCCAACCCGAACCTTTTGTTTTAAGATTTGGATCCTTAGTTTCTAAGTCAATCGCAATCTCTGGTGCTTTAGATAAATCAGGATACTCTGCAGGAGCTATCCAATCACTATCATTATAGATAAAGTTTAATTGGTGGGTCATTAGTTTTTCTTTTTAGAATATAATCCTTCTGTTCTTAAATTATAAATTGCTGCATCAAATGGTATGTTGTTTTCGAACATATAACATTCAGGACAATAGTAAAGTTTTTTATCAATTATAACTGCAATTGCTGTATCACAGGTTTCACAAATTATTTTGTTATTTTTCTTTCTTGGCATGTTTAGGCTCGTCTCTTAGTTTTAATATCTCTAATTGACAATAATGAATTATTTTTTCTAAATCTTGAATTCCATTTTTGTACGGATATCTTACAACATATTTAATAACATTGCCTTGAAAGAATGATAGATCATTTTTAGAAATAAATTCATACGGTTGTATACGTAAAAATTTATAATGACTCCCGCCTATTTGTTTATCTTGTGGAAATGCTTCATCGAACATATCTTTATTTGTCATAACTAGCCTCATATTGTTTAAAATACTTTCCAAGTGGAAAGTTGTATTGATGATAGGTACCTAACAGATGCAGCGTGCTCTTAGATCTAGTAACACCTGTATACCAAACTCTAAGTTCTTTTACCTTATCTGCTAAATTCTTTTTGTCATAATGCGATGGAAAATTGCATTTGCTCGCCAGGACAACATTATCTGCTTCACCACCTTTGACTTGGTGTATTGTATCTATAATTATTTTTGGTGGTAAGTTTAAATCTACTCCTGCTTTCATAAGCTTTTGAAAATATTGTTTATCTTTATCTTTAAATTTTCTTTTAAACACTGTTGACCATGGTCCTTTTTCATCTCTCATACCACATCTGAGATGTAATTCATCAAAATTAAATACCTGATTAGGGTGAGCAAAGCTCCACTTTTTACTGTCCGATGACCGATATCCGTGATCTATGTTTAATAAATATTCATACATGGTTACAGCTTCTTCTCTAGTAATGCTGCCACCTTTACATATCGTTTCCCAAAAATTTATTGCATGAAACTGATTTGGATCAAATGACTTATTATTTTTTTGATCTTGATAATATAATCCAAGATCTTTTGCTTCCTGCTGCAGCTCTCGCTTCACATCATTTATTCGAGCCAGCACCATCCAATCACCTTCCATATCCCAAGGCACCTTTTTAAGTCCACCCCATCGATACACAGCTCCTTCTTTACCATTAGAATAAAATTCTTTTTCTACACGATTGTCACCCATAGATTTTAAAATACAATTTGAAAAGTGATGTATGTTTTTATTTAATCGTACAGATTTCTTTAATACCAAAGATCTTCCAGGAAAGTTTTGAAACAGTTCTACATCAGCACCATTCCATTCATAGATTGCTTGATCATCATCACCTGCAATGTAAACTCGATCTACTGCTTTTGCTAACTTCACCACTAGGTCCCACTGTAACGGAGTTAAATCTTGAGCTTCATCGACCATCAATACTTTAAACGGTATAGACACACCATCATCAATAAATTTTTGCACCATGTCGGTAAAGTCTAATCGATCCGGTGTCCGTCCTCCGCCTTCAAGTTCCATGGTTTTAAATTTTTCGTAACCTGCAATAATAGATTTGAATTGCTGCAACCTCACCGCTTTTCTTGGCTGCTGTTTATATAACCACACAGGATCGACTTTCATGTTTCTTGCTCGATCATAAACTTGTAATGACCAATTGTTAAATACTTTCTGATCATCGTGGCCTTCTTTGTAATTCACTTTAATAGTTCCATACTGAGTATGAAACATCAAAAGATCTGCCTTTGGATCTAGTACGGGTATTTCAGCAAACTGTTGTCTGGCCAAAGAGTGGAGTGTTCTAAAATATTTAAAGTCATCTTCATCATACTCCTTAAATCTTTTCCGGACTCTCGCCACACATTCATTAACTGCTTTATTGGTAAATGATATGTAACAAATTTCATCGGGGGAGTAACCTTGTTTGAGATACCTCTGTACTCTCTTAAGCAGATTCTCAGTTTTACCAGTTCCTGGTGGTCCAAAAATTTTAATTGTCTTCCCACGCAGCTTTTGTTTTAACGTATTTGACATCTTTATTTTTATGCTCACTTTGTTTTGGTAATTCCACTACCCAATGTCTAGTTTGAATACCTCTAAACTTAGACTTAGGCTGCGCACCACCTGTTTCTAAAAACTTTGTACATTCTTTTTCGTTCCAATTATAACCCATCTTTTTCATAAATGATTTAAAGGTTTCTAACTTGAATCTCATCTCGTTGTCATCTTTCCAAATATTACCAGAATCAATTTGATCGAACTCAGTAGTATCCTCAACATCTTCTAAGAATCTTGCCATTCTAGAATTAAACACATCATCTAATTCTTCAATTGCATCAAAGCCTTCCATATCTTGTTTAGTTGACATCAACTCTTCTAACCAATCTCTGTATGGATCTGGATCTCTTTTTGTGGGTTTGAGTGCTCTCCAAACTATGTCGTAATTTAGTAAAGCTTCTCCTAGCAACTGTTGTTGATATAATTGTTTTGTAGATAATCGAATTGATTTACCTTGAATAGGTAAAATCCAATAAGGCTCTGGATATGAATTTACTTTTGTAAGTTTACCAACTTCAGGCAAAGCTTCATTCTTACCAATACCATGCTTACGTCTTAAACACGTGCTTGATGAACAATGCATTCTTGCAACAGATGTTTTACACTTATAAGCATATTCTTTATTCTCAACACCTTTAAAAATATTATTAAGTTCTTGTGGATGCAAAGGTTCAGTACATACTTTAGACATCATATTACGAGTCCAATCTTGGTACATTACAGGATCTGGATCAATCTTTTTAGCCAACACCGCTACATTAAACATTGCATCATTACGACCTTCACCTTTTTGAATTTTGTTTTTCATAAAATTAACTACACATGGTGGGTAATCTTTTGTTTCATCATCTTGAAACACTTTTAATTTTTTAAATTGTGCAGGAGTAATTCTATATTCAGATACAAACTTAAATAAATTTTCTAATTTTATTGAATTACCATCGTTGTCCATAGCAACTCTGGTAGTCATTTTAGCTTTTTGATAAGGCAGGTTTACAAAATTACCTTTTCTTTTTTGATTCCAATCTTCAGGAGTTAAATCAACTTCATCCTGTGCAGGATAAATATCTGTAGTCGTATCATTCACTCCAAGATCTGATGCAATCTCTAATAATTTTTTTCTCATATCAGATGCTGCAACAACACCATCAATGAACAATATTAAATGCATACCATTAGATTTAGATCTAAATGGTATTAATGGGTATTTCCTTTTCCGTATAACCGATATAACTTCCTTATGCTGTATATTATAACGATCAACATCGATGACCCCCCAAGAGCATGAATTATCATCTCTAATGGGAACTGATCCATAGTATTTTTCTCCTTTTAAATGTTGTAACCAATCTTCATTGGTCATTGGTCTAGGTTCAACCCAATGTCTGAATTCTTGCTTACCATCACGGCCACGTGTTTGACCTAATGGTATTGAAGCACCAAAATATGTAGAAGAGCCCTGGAAGAGTTCTACAAACTCCTCCAGGGTTTTGTCAAGTATCTCCATTGTTAGAATGGAGTTTTTTCTGCTTGATCTTCGTTCTTGTGGTTAGCTCTCACAGCACCTTTTTTGCATGACTCATAAAAGTCAAAAGCTGCTTTGATTGTTTCTTCGCTCTCCACTTGTCCGATATGCTCTATCTCCCAACCATACCAAGAACCTAAATTATTCTTTTCAAGAACAGTTTTAAGTTTGTATTGCTGAGTAAATGGTGCAGGTCTGAAAAAACCTTTACCATCTTTTCTCTTTTGTCTGAGAGACATCATCATAGAATTCCACTTCTTAGATTTTTTTCTTTGAGTAGATTTCATTGTGATTAGAGCTGTTGAAGACTTATCTGGTTCCACCACCATTACATAGTGAGACGCAGTCTCTTCAACGTAGTTACCATTATCAAGTCTGTCTTTGCCTTTTTCGTCTCTAACAGTTTTAGACATGATATCCGAATCAGCAGGATAAACATTTACAGGAGCAACTGCACCTTTATCTCTATCCTTCCATTCGATGTACTCGAGTTTATAAAAGCATGGTATTACATTCATACCATTTGCTCCATCATATAACTCATTCGTCACTGTGTTGTAGATCATTCCTGGTCTAGCCTCAGCTATAAATTGACTATCACCTTGTGTGACTTGTGGAGATAGTTGTCCAAGAACTTTAAGAAATGGTAATGCAAGACTATTTGAGTCTACATTATCAAATCCTTCGTCAGCGAATTGCTCTATGTTGATATTGGCAACTGCACCCGCTTGTTGTTTAATCGCTACTTCGTTCGATTGTCCGTCTTTTATTTTCATAGTATTACCTATTATTTGTTAGTTATTTTTGTTTTATTTGCGATGTATACACCGAACAAATCAAATGGCAATTCCTTACCTGTTTCAACTTGTTCTTTAACAAATGCCTTTAAAGTCATTGGTTCTACTTTTTCTTTTTTATTATAAGCAAAACCATTTTCTTCGCAGACCTTTATTAATTCAGAGACTTGGTTGTCTTGACCTCTATTGAAAGAAGCAGTGACGGTGTTCTTAATTAAATCTTCGAACCCCTTACTTCTTAACCAACCGAAGGCTTCCTCAACTCGTGACTCAGGAATTTTTGCTGCATAAAATGGTTTAACTTCTACAGTTGAACCATCAGATAACTTAAGCAAAGATACACCAGCTTCCTGCATCATCTCTGGAATTATTCTCTCTTCTAAATCACGTGCTTTGTTTTTTAAAAGAGAAATCTTTTCTTCTTCTTGTTCGATTTGTGATTTCAAATCTTTCAAGTTATTACATTTATCACTAATAGATTTTACACTATCTTGATCAATGTCTATATTGGACATTTTTTCTAGATCCATATTTTCCTCCTATAGGCCTATTATTTTATTTGCTTGACCTTTGCAAGAAAAAAAATATATCTAATTTGAGATGTGGAAATTCCCGTATAAGACTACCCCATACGAACACCAACGTAATGCTCTGAATCAATCTGCTGAAAAAACACAGTGGGCCTACTTCATGGAAATGGGTACAGGTAAAACTAAAGTAACTATAGATAACATGGCTTATCTTTTCCTACAAAGAAAAATTACTGCAGCATTAATTATAGCTCCGAAATCTGTTTATACAAACTGGGAAACAGAAATAGAAGTACATATGCCTGATGTAATAAAATATAAAATTTTTAAATGGAATTTAGATAAACCCAAAGATTATTTTAAACTTGAAGAATCAAAAGATTTAAAAATATTTTTAATTAATGTTGAAGCTCTTTCTACCAAAAGAGGATTTGAAGGTTGCGTTGAGTACCTTTCTAAAAATAAATTAAACTTTGTAGCGTTGGATGAATCAACCACCATAAAAAATAGATCAGCAAAAAGAACAAAGAACATTTTAGCACTGCAAAAATTATCGCTGGTAAGGCGTATATTAACAGGATCACCAATAACAAAATCTCCATTGGATCTTTATACACAATGTCAGTTTCTAAGTCCAGAATTATTAGGCTTCTCAAGTTATTTAGCTTTTAGAAATAGATATGCAGAAATGACTGATATACCAGTTGGCTCAGGTAGGTATATTAGTGTGCCTAAATATTATAAACGCCTGGAGGAGTTGGAAACTAAACTTAAACAATTTTCAACACGAATACGAAAAGATCAATGTTTAGACCTAAAGCCAAAAGTACGTCAGAAAAGATACATTGAACTTGAAGGAGATTCTAAAAAAATTTATGAAAGATTAAGAACTTCAGCACTAGCTATTGTTGAGGATAGCACAATATCATTTTCTAATAAATTAACTGAAATTATTAAACTACACCAGGTATGTAATGGTTTTTCAAAAGATGATGATGGTCAAATACTAGAATTACATAAATCTAAGATCAATGCTTTAGATGAAATACTTGAGGAAACTGATGGTAAAGTAATTATATGGGCTAACTATATTTATAATATTAAAGAGATTATAGGTTTCTTAGAAAAAAAATATGGCAAAGAATCAGTTGTAAGTATTTATGGAGCTATAGATGTTCAAACTAGAAAAAAAGCTGTCGAGAAAATTCAGAAGGACTCTAAGGTACGGTTCCTTGTGGGTAATCCAACTACTGGGGGTTTTGGTCTTACTCTTACTGCTGTTAACACAGTAATATATTTTTCTAATAATTATAATCTTGAAGTGCGTATGCAATCAGAAGACCGTGCTCACAGAATGGGCCAAAAAGGCACTGTAGTTTATATTGATATTGTAGCCAAAAATACATTAGATGAAGCTATTATGAAGTCTCTTACAAGTAAAGGTCAAGTTGCAGCTAAAACTTTAGGAGAAGAAGACCTAAGATCCTGGTTGCTGTAGTTTATTATATTGCTCTACCTTCTCTAAAAACTTTTCACCATATTCTTTCAAATCAGGCTCTGAGAGCTTAAATTCTTGATATTGTAGGTCTCGGGTACAGATTGCTATTACACCCTGCTCTATGGGGCCATAATTGGCTGTATGGGCTAAATAATAGGCACCCAACTGAAGTTTATAATCTTCTACCCATTCTTCTTTTTTTGGCCTGTTTGCTTGTTTCCAGTCTACAATACTAGGTTTTCCATAAGCCACAGCAGTTAAATCACATGTTCCTGCAAATTTGTTTTGGTATTCAAGGCTTATTTCATTACCCCAAATCTCATCTAATTGAATATTGTTTAATATTGTTTTAGCCATCATTCTAGGCTTTGCACCTTCTTCCATAGCATTGTAGTATCCTTGTCCGTTTAAGGTATATTCCAACACCTGGTGCATCTCAGTTCCAATGGTAGATGCTTGATGCATAATTTTATCTGCCTCAGCTTCTCCAACTCTACGTCTCCATTTATCTAAACCAGTTCTATCTTTAGTTGCACTTAGAATAGTTGTAACACTTGGTACTTTTATGTTATCGACTAAATATTTACGTCCTGTGGTATCTGAAAATCTATTATAATGTTTATAAGGGTATTTTTTTACTAACTTCATTAGAAGTTATTACTTAAAAATGTTGTGAAAGTACAGCTAAAAGTATTGCAAACATTCCACCAACAATCCATTTTTCCATTCTAGACATTCTAGCTTCAATCTTGTCTATTCGTTCAAAGGTTTGTTTCTGCATGATACGACAGATCTTCTCATGGTATTCAATTTTGTCCATTGCAGTTTTTCTAGCCATTATACCTGTCCTTGTCTTCTAGCAGCAATCAATGCGCTGGTTGGATCGTTTGGAAATAAAGCTTGTACTTGTTGCGGTGTCACTTGTCCGGTAGCCTGTGGTTGTTGTACTTGAGGCATTTGTAATGGGGCATTAACTGGTGCTGGCTCATCACCTACTTCAAGTTTGTTTGCTTCTGCAGCAGGCATAAAGGTTGAATTAAATTCTTTAGCTGCTTGTAAACCACCTTCAATAAAGTTTTCTTCTTCAGCTTGTTCTTCTTCTTTAGGTGCTCTCATTACTTCTTCATCATACATTTTATTAATAGTTGTCATAGGGATGTTACCTGCATTCTTACCATAATTAGGTTTAACCATCTCCACATCTTTTTGATTTAAATATTTTGTAATTTGTTCAAGATCTATATTCTTTGGATCTACTGGTACATAATCATCGTCATCACCAAATGCTTTATTCATAAATCTTGCAAATGCTTCTCTCTTAGTTCTTAATCCTGCAAGATAAGCTTTCGGAGTAATTAACCCTGCTTGTTGTGCACCAAATGCTTTACCACCTTTAAGTATTGCTTCTACTTCTTTTGGTGTAAGCACATCGTTAATTTGTCTTAATAGAAATGGATCTGATAATATTTTACCTGCTCTAAGTGCAGTTGCAAATAAAACAATTGGTGCTAATGGACTTGCTGCTGCAGATCCACCAAAACCTAAAGCTACCCCTGCTAACGAACTTGCACCACCCAGTGTTAATCTTCTTTGAATGAATGAAGATGAATTTGTTATTGGTACATCGGTAAGTCTTTTAGTATACTCTACAAAGTCTTCTAAGTGAGATAATGCCTTAGCTCCTTTTTGACCACCACCATACATTTCTTCAATAAATTTATAAACATCTCTAGATGGATTATCTAATCCAAGTATATCTCTAAATCTTGTTCCATCAAAATCTCTATAGTCATCAGGACCAAACCTAATATTAGTAATATCTTCTAAGCCATCAGCTGATAATCTTGTTGATATGTTACCACCTTGTCCCTTTAATGCATTTTGTGTTCCAACATTTGCCATTGCATCATAAAAATCATCAACACCATAACTAAATCTTGGATCAGCTTCTATGTTTCTAAAAGCACCGTTTTCAAATGGTGCACTAAACGGAACTCTTGCTTTACCAAATATACCTGCATTTAAAGGTTTTGATCTAAATGATGACATGAATGCGTTGTGCATAAATCTTGCTACAGATGCTTGGTATAATTTTTCTCCTGCTCTTGAATAACCTGCAAAGCTTGGATCTGCACCAACCATTTTTCTAAATTCTTGTAATGCTGCTGGACTTCTTGATTTAAATACAGCCGTTTGTATCTTTTCAAACAATTTATCTTTAGGTAATACAGCTGCACCAGGAATATTAAATAAAGTTTTCTGTGTAAATAAGCTTTTATCAAATTTACTTAATGCACCAATAGCTGTTGTTCCTTCTTTACCTGTATAAAATTTCATAATTCTACTAAATACTTCGTTAGCATTTTTAAGTGAGTCACCCATTTGAGAACCTGCATTAATAATAGATTCCAATAGATCTTTACCACCTTGTGTTTTTGCAACTTTTGCAGCAGCTCTTGCTGTAAGTTCATCAGTTATTTCAACACCTTCTCTTGTTAATTGTTCTTTTGCCTCTCTCAAAGTTGCTTCATTTATTTCTTTACCGTTTTCAATTACTCTTGCTTTTAAAAGATCATCCTCAAGAATAGCTCTTACATTACCACCGCCATTTTCAATAAGTCTTTGTTGTATTTCTTTTGATTTTAATAATTCACTTGTGTTTAAATTTTTTAAGAATCCGTGAGCATCTTTTTCTAAGGCTTCTCTAATAGAAGCAACAGTTCTGTTTACTGTTTGATAACTTGTTTGTTCTAGTGCTCTGTTCAACATCACCGTCATACCTTTAAATTGTTCAAAGGTAATTGGTCCTGATTTTGCAACACCACCTGCAAATGACATGAATTGTGCTAATGGATCTTGAAATCCTGCAAGTTCTTCAATACTTTTAAAATTAAATCTCTGACCTTCAGCAGCATTAAATGCTTTAGATAAATCAGGAAACGCTGCAGAATTTTGTCTTAAAAAATCCTCCGTTGCTTTTAAAGTTTTTTCTAATTTTAAGATAGCTGGATTACCTGCAACAGCACTTAAACCAAAAAATTCATCGTAAGCTTCATCAATAGTTTTTACGTTCTTTTTAAATGTAGCCACTGATTGATCATAAAGTCTTTGTGATAAAAATGAATGTGAATAGATTGGTGCAATAGTTGCAATATTAGAATCTAAATAACCTTTTGAAAAAGCTTTTTCAGCAGATAACATTCTTCTATCCATAACTTTAGATATGTATGGGAATACCCCGATGGTTTTAAAATATGATTGACCTAATCCAGATAAAGGGCCATCTCTCATAGCTGCAAGTAAAGGTATCTCGTATCCGTTGTCCCGTGCAAATTTTGCAATTTCTTTTTGATATTGACCAGTTGTACCAAACAATTTATTTAAAATACCACCCGATGCCATCAGCATTGGTGTTAACAATGTTGCTCCATAGTTGAATAAAGCTGCGTTCTTAGCTTCGACCATCGCTCTATCTACTATACCTAATTTATCTATATCTCTTGTAGGCATGTTTCCTAAGTCTTCCATCAAACCATCCATTAATGCAGGACCAACAGCGTTATTCATTAAATCGTAAGTAACAGATCCGCCACCAGCACCAATTGTACCTGCAGTAGCAACTCCTAATTCAGCTCTACCAAGAGGACTCCTTAGTGCTCTTTCTGGTAAGTCTAAAGTTCTACCCGCCAATCTAAGTGCACCACCTAAAAATTTATATCTTCCAGGTAGTTTGTCTGCCATCTTTTCAAAAAAGAATTTTTTACCTCTGGTAAGTTTTAAACCAGTCATGTCAGTTTTCTTATATGCATCTGCAACTTTATCTCTCATGTAGTTTGCCATGGTAAAAGATGCACCAAGGTCACCTGCTAACACAGCTGAGCTTCTTCCAGATAATAAAAAATCACCACCTGGTATTTTTGATTCATCAAACTTTAAGTAAGCTGCTAATGGATCTTTTTTGATAGTTTCAGCTTTAGCTATATCTTCTCTTGCTTTAACTCTTTCGTTATATAATTCTTTAATTGGTTTTGATTTAATAACTTTTTCTTTAATTAATTTATCAACCGCTCTTAATTGTAAAGGATTTAAAGTTTCAGGAGCAAAAGTATTGTCATCAATACTTTTTTGTAACATATCTGCGAATTGTTTTTGTTGCTCATTCAATTCCATTACTGTATCCCCATCAAGTTATTAAAGGCATCTTGTATAGTTTCTATTTCTTGCTTTTGTCTTATTCTTGGTTCGTTGTACACACCTAAACCTGATGATCCTAAAAGACCATCGATATCAGCCTGTGTATAACCCATAGTTCCTAATTGAGATATTCTAATTTTATTTTTTCTAGAAACTTCTTTTAATAATTCTTTATATTGAGCAATTATTTTATCATCAGTCATTCCAGTTGTTAAAGTTTTAGTTAAATCTTCAATTAATTCTAAGTCTCTATTAGTTAATCTGTCTTTTTCTTTTAGTGAGTTAGCAAGTGAGTAAGTTAACATTCTAGCATTAACTCTTAGTTTTCCTAAAACGTCAGCTGCTGTTGCTAGTTTTCCATCCTCATCTTTAACGTTTACTTGTTGTTCACGGAAATATTTTGTAAAACCATCTTCTAATTCTCCTAAAACTCTATTTGTGCTTTCCTCAAAATCTTCAAATTTTCTAAGTCCTCTTCCCTCATATACTTCACCTTCTTTTATATTACTTTGACTAAATGTTCCTCCTGAAAATAAACCATCTCTTAATTCAGATGGTAGTTGAGAAACAATATCTACTAAATTAGTTATAAGTCCTGAAGCACCGATTGCAGTTTTTCCCTTTTGGGTTTCCATTAATGCAATTGAATCTTGAAGTAATCTTGTTGACATGTAACCATCTGAAATTAATTTTAAATTATCAAAATATTTTGCATCTTGTTTTTGTTCATAGAATTGTCCCATTTGTGCATCGACTAATGATTGTGTTCCGTTTGGATTAACTACAACAACTTCTCCAGTATTTTTATCTCTTCGTGCTTCTAAAAACTGACCATCTCTTGTTTGAAAAGAACCAGGTAAGAAATTTGTTTTTGTTATTGCATCGTTTCTTGCTTTGTAAAGTGCAACGTTGTAGTTTAAGACTGTTGAAGCCCAGTCTCTGTATGCTTCATCGTTTTTCATTTTAACTAAAATTTGTGCATCTATTGCAGGACCTAATGCTACTCCAAACACTTCAGCAGCTCCACCTAAACCACCTTTTGTTGTTTTACCTGATAGTAATCCTGCAGCTAGTTTTAATAAAAATACTTTGGTTGGATCTGTTTCATTCACTCTAGGGTTTTGTAAAAATTCTGAAATATCTACTTCAGAGGCTAATTTTTTAGCATCATCTATTTCTGGATCTCCTGTTTCTACTGGTGGATCCTCTACAGTTTTATCGGTATCTGTGCCAGTAGTTTGTTCTTTAATTTTTTTCTCTACTGTGTCTTCTGCTTTAGCCATTTTAATTGCATCTTTATGGTTTGGATCATTCACATAATTAGGCACTGTTTCATATATGTTATCATTTTCAGCTGCTGCTTTAATCATAGAACGATCTAAATCTCCCTCAGTTACAGCCACTGCAATATTAGAAGCTCTTTGTGCATCTACGTTATGTTGAGCCATAACTGCATTTCTTAATTCCATTTTAGCCATTGCAACATTTACATCATCCATAGCTGTTGCTTGATCCATTTGCATTGCATCGTCAGGACTCATCATTGTTAGTTCACGATTTTGTGTAGCTAATCTTTCTTTATCTTTAACTTTTTTAACTAATTCATCTACGTCTTGGAAATATCTTCCATATTGTTTTGATTGATCAAAGTAACTTCTCATCTCCGATGCAATTTCTTTTTCTGATTTAGATCCTCTAACCGTTGTTGGTTGTCCAGGTAATCCTCCAGGAGCTGTATCTTTTAAGCCTGATCTTATATATGAACCTACAGCAGGATTAGCTCCTAGTATCATTTTACCTACATCGCTTTTTCTCATTTCACTCATAGGTCTTCCACCAGTAAACACTAAATCCCTGTTAAATATATCCATTGCTTTTCTGTAAGATATATTATTTCTTTTTGCGTAATCTCTCACTAATTCTGTTTCATCAAAATAACTTTTTGTTCCACCTGAAGTAATTCCTAAGGCACCTATACCTAATGCAGATATTGGATTTGAATACGCAAATCTTGAGGGTGAAGATAAAGTTCTAGCGATAGTTTGTGATGCAGGTCCTTTACCAAAAGCAAAAGGAATAGAAGCTGCTTCGGTTGCACCTATTGCTGTTAATAATGGATCAGGTACTCCTGCAGCTGAAGCTCCGCCATATAATGCAGCAACACCTCCTAGACCTCTTAAATTTCTTCCAATATTTCTTGGTATAGCTTTTTTCCCATAGTCAGTAATGTATTCTCCTGTTGTTTTATTGTATGAAAAACTTTTAGGCATTGGCCCTTGTTGTGTTAAAGGCACTCTACTATACGGTCCTGGTGCAACTGCTGGTCCTTGTTGCATTAAAGGTCCTTGTTGAATGTATTTACCTACTCTTGCCTTAATAGGTTTAAGCACACCTTGTCTTAAAGCCTCATTCCTAAACATAGGTCTATTTAGAACTTTGTTTATAGACATTAGGCCCCCTGTTGTTTATTAGGTGAGAATGCTGCGAAAGCTCCTATTCCAGTACCAACTGCTTGAGCAAGTGGGCTAGTTGATGGAGCAGTTCCCATTGTTAAACCTGATTGTGTTTTAGGTCCTGCAGCATACAAGTTAGCTAAGAACTCAGCTCTTTGGTATGGTTCGTATTGTTGTTGTAATGTAGTTTGTCTTTGAGCATCTAAAGCAGCTTGTGCTAATTGTCTTTGTACTCCACCTGCGCCAAACAATTGATTAATATCTTGTTGAGCCATTTGCTGTTGTTGTGCACCTAAAGATCCTAATTGTTGTCCTGCAGCTAAACCAACTTGCTGTTGTGTTTGAGCAGCACCTAACGCAGTTCCAAACCCTTGTTGCTGTGCTCTACCGATTGCCTCTAAAGTTCTTGCTTGAAGTTCTGATTGTTGAACTCCTTCTCTTCCACCACCAAAAGCACCTGCGCCTACCGCTTGTGCACCAAGTTGATTTTGCATCATTTGACCTTGTCTCGCAATTTCATTTGTTACATATTGCTGATATGGATTTAAATATTGTGAAATTTGTTGAGCTCCAATTGGAGCTGCTGCTCCTGTAATTTGTGCAATACCTTGTTGTAATGTTGGAGCACCAACACCTGTAGTCCCGGCTGCAGTTATTCCTCGTTGTTCTAATGCAGATAAAGGTGATACTTGATAAGCAGGTAAATTTATTGGTTTTTGCGCTACCTGTCGCGCAATATCCATCAATTCTATTTTACGTTCTTCTATACCTGGAGCTTCTCTTACAAACGATGTTTGTGAAGTTGGTGTTGCAGGTTGTGATGATCTTCCTCCGCCAAAAAAACTCATATTATATCCATTTCTCTAGTTGTACATGTTTCTTTTTCCATCCCCATTTTTTGGAAACTCTTTCCCAACCAGGTCTGGCCATAATACTAAGTCTTTTACATTTATTGACTGTAGCAAATTCAGTAACACTTTGTATTAAAGAATCTTCCCAAAGGTCTCTTCTTTTACCAGTGCAAATTACTATTTCGTATTGATTATAGTTTGGCATCTCTGCAATACGCCCAACACAGATACCAAATACTTTATTTTCTTCAGACTCGTCAGATCCGAACATGATCCAACATTGCATTAAATCTTTTTTTAAATTGTCCATTACCCAAGATGAATCTGCATACTTACCAGAAAATGCTAATGCTTCAGCTACCATAAACTCAGCAAGTGGCCAAAATTTTTCTATGTCTTTTGGTTCTAATGGTAGAATACTAACTAAAGGTTTAATTTGTTTTTTGTTTGCTGTCGCCATTTTTCTCCTTCAATAAATCAAATACTCTTTTGTATCTTGCTTGTTGTTCGTAGAAATATTTAGCGCCTTT
>Ga0208303_1000512_pt1 | contig 15945 bp, 5 predicted proteins | sample CB_VirMetaG_2_FD_184537 | JGI IMG/M metagenome (GOLD analysis project Ga0208303, IMG submission 184537) | Freshwater to marine saline gradient viral communities from Chesapeake Bay - CB_1504_2 Viral MetaG (SPAdes) (version 4) | ecosystem: Environmental > Aquatic > Marine > Coastal | place: USA... | reverse complement strand
GAATATAGAGATGCTGTAAATGTACAAGTAAGTAGGTCCGAAAGTGATAGTGTTGGTTCACTTGAAAATGTTTTAGGTAATAAATTAATTAAAGATTTTGGTAATACAGATCTTACATGTATAGGTTTTTTAACAGATGAAACTACTGGTTTAATATATGTATTTTTAACAGATTATACAGATCCAAATCCTAATGTTCAAAGAACTTATAGTTTTTCAGCAGAAAATTATATATATAGTTATAATATTGTTAATGAACAATCTATTTTACTTGTTCAAGGTGCTTTTCTTAATTTTTCTAAAACAAATCCAATATTTGGAATAAATTTAATTGAAAATTTATTATTCTTTACAGATAATAGAAATCAACCTAGGAAAATAAATATAAACTTAGCAAATCCAAGCGCAATAGCAACACCTGTTTATTACACTACTGAAGATCAAATATCAGTTGCTAAATATAATCCTTATAGATCAATAGAAGTTTTTCAAGAAACAAGTGGTAATCCAGCACCTGTAGAAACAACACTAAAAGATGTAACAAGTTTGTTTAATCCAAATGGAGGAACTGCTTTAGCAAACGGAGCTCAATCTGGAACAACAATACTTATTAATTCAATAAATGGAGATATAATTAAACCAAGCCAAAGTTATGGTACAACAGCAAGTTCAGGTTCTAAAATAAGTTTAAGTTCAGGTAATCCTGTTACTTTAACAAACACAGGCGCTACAGTAACTAATATAAATTATTCAGGTACTGACATTGTAAGTGTTACAATAAGTAGTTCTATATCTGTTGCAAACAATCAAATGTTGGTTTTTAATCCTAATATTAATTTTGATGGAGCGTTCGCGGGTGATCCAGATTACTTATCTGATTTATTTGTAAGATTTAGCTATAGATTTAAATTTGAAGATGGTGAGTATTCAATAATGGCTCCTTTTACTCAAATAGCATTTATACCTAATCAAGATGGGTACTTTATGTATGTTAAAAAAGATGGAATAAAAGAAATAGATGATCAATCAGAATCATATAGAAGCTCTGTAGTTTCTTTTATGGAAAACAAAGTTGATCATGTTAAATTAATAATACCTAAGCCAGATACTTTAGCTGGTCAAACAATTTCAGAAGCTTTGAAAATATCAGAAATTGATATACTAATGAAAGAATCTGATGGTTTAGCTGTTAAAGTTGTAGATACATTACAAATAGCTAATGTCACACCAAACACATATGGAGATGTAGAATATCAATATAAATCTACAAAACCTTTTAAAACTTTACCTAGTAGTGAATTAATAAGAGTTTATGATAAAGTTCCCGTTAGAGCTTTGGCTCAAGAAACAACAGGAAATAGAGTTGTTTACGCTAATTTTCAAAATAAGCATACTCCTCCAACTGTTTTAGACTATACTGTTGCAGCAACAGAAAAAGCTGTTGTTGATTTGAAAAATGCAACAGCTGCTTCAAGCGCTGCTGTTCCATCTGGAGGATCTAATAATGTTAATATAACAAATGGTCAAGGTTTTATAGGAGTTGGTAGTATAATGAGCGGACCAGGTGTTTTAGAAGGAACTACTGTAACGCAAATAACTGGTGCTGGAAGTTTTGCAGATCCATATACAAATGTTGCTGTTACTCCTAACCTTCAACAATCTTCAATTGGTAGTGCTTTTAAATTTAGAGGAACTAATAATCCAGAAAGAACAGTAAGTAGAGCTGAATACCCAAGCTCCTCTTTAAAACAAAATAGAAATTATCAAATTGGTGTTGTGTTATCTGATAGATATGGAAGACAATCTAGTGTGATTTTAAACGATGCAAATCAATCTTCAACTATATATTCACCTTATCTTGATTCGTCGCAAGTTTTACAATCTTGGGCTGGTAATTCAATTAAATTATTGTTTAATTCTGGTATTTCTCCAGTAGCTCCAATACAACAAACTGAATGGCCGGGTATATATAACGGTGATGCTAGTAGTTCTTTATATAATCCTTTAGGATGGTATTCTTATAAAATTGTAGTTAAACAAACAGAGCAAGAATATTACAATGTTTATTTACCTGGTGTTATGGCTGCTTATCCAGAAGATCAACAATTAGAATTAGGAACAACATCTCACATTGCTTTAATAAGTGATAATATAAATAAAATTCCAAGAGACTTAGTTGAAGTAGGTCCCGACCAAAAGCAGTTTAGAAGTTCAGTAAGGATATTTGGAAGAGTACAAAACACTTCTACAGCAATAACTTTGTCTCCAAATAATTTTGGTAAAAGCAATGAACAATATTATCCATCAACAACAGCAGATACAGCTACAATAATTTCTACAATGAGAGATATGTTTGAAGTTGACACTTCTGTTCAAAATGATTTTAAACAATTTTATGATTTTGAATCTAATCCTTTAATTGCTAGAATTAGTACAACTTCTCAAATAGGTCAAATATCTTCATTAAGACCAACTTCAACACCACCTGGATTACAATATTTAGCAGTGTATGAAACAGAACCAGTTGACTCTCAATTAGATATATATTGGGAAACTAATACAACAGGTTTAATTTCTTCTTTAAACCAAGCTGTACTTGAAGGCACTTCAGGTGTTAATGGATTTAGTAGTTTTAATACATCAAACTGGTCAGAGTCGCTAGCTAGTAATGGTAATATATTAGATAATGTTTTTACTCTTCAAAATACATTAGGTCAAAATATAACATTAGCCGGTAGTGATAGTTTTACTTTATTAAGTGTTATAAATGGTGTTGGTCAAGACGTTAATGCTCCAAGTTCTGTTGGTCCTTATTTTGGATTAGTGGTTTCTGGTAATACTTTTCAAATTAAAATAAATTCTGGATATTATAACAATGTTTATTTTGAATCTAACCAGCTATTAAGACAATTTACTTTTAATTTTAGATCAATAATATTTAACGCAGGTATACCAACAACAACTTTGTTTTCAACTTTTGCAGCACCTAGTAATGTTAATCCAAGTATTACATCTACACCGGCATCTGGAAGCACTATAAGATCTAATAGAAGTTTAACAAATACTTTAGCTACATTAGTAGGTATAAATGGAGCTAATAATTCAAATCTTGCTGGAGGTTCTTTAACGTACAACATTACATCTCAAAAAATTACAGGTCAAACAAATCAAGTTAATTATTTTGAATTAACTAATCCTGTGGTAGGTAATAATAGCACAACAACATTAAAAAATATAAATTCATCTACAGAAGTTAGATCTTATGATATTACTGTTTCTTTATCAGATCCAGGTTCTACAGTACAAACAACCTATACAGTTGACATGGCAGTACAACCTAATTTAGTTAGAGATGTTCAGTTTTTAATAACACCAAGCAATGGAGATACACAAGAAAAAGAATGTGTAATGATAACTTTAACACAAGCTTTTGCTGGCGCTAATCAAGCTGGGTTTTATTTATATACAGGTTTTCCAACATTAGGTGCTGATTTTCAAGATTTAGTAAATGCAAGTGGCGGAGGAACAGTTAGTTCTCCAATACAAATGGATAGAACAAATGCTATTACATCTGGAACCTCTTGTGGTACTTGGTTATATCACCCAAGTTCTCAAACATCATTAGAGAATTTGTTTTTTGCAGCATGTATGCCAACTGGCACTTCACCTGGTGTAAACTACGTTACAGTCAATGCTAGTAACTATGTATTTGAAGTAATTTAATGAAAAAATAAGTAATAATTAATCATGGCAGGAGCAACAATAGAAGTAAAATATTTTAACACTTTTGTTTTAAAAAAGACGCTTAGTGGTGAGACTATAGAAAACCAACCTATTTGGAATGGTTCTTTTGGTATACCTGCTGCTCAAGTTGGGGGTTATCCAGTTGTTGCCGATACTACTCCAACTGGCTCTAGCCCAGGTAAACCTTTTGCTATAGAAGAATCTAGAATACGTGGAGGTTATAATAATACATCTGTTGATTTTTCTCCAAAAGCCTATTTGGTTGAAGAAAAGCCAAACGCTTCAATATTAGGTAATTCACTTATATATTCTGGAATATTTAATTCTAGAACAGGTGTTAATGATAGCAATGTTTTTTCAGTTGGTGAAGATATAAGTAAAAGCGCAGATCCTTCTCAAGGTTCTATACAAAAACTATATGCAAGAGATTCTAATCTTACAGTTTTTCAACAATATAAAGTAAGTAGAGCTTTAATAGATAAAGATGCAATATATGCGGCAGAAGGCGGAGGAACTGTAACAGCTTCAAATTTAGTTATAGGTGTTTTACAGCCTTATGGTGGAAATTATGGAATAGCCAATAATCCAGAAAGTTTTGCTGCTTATGGTTATAGAACTTACTTTTCAGACAAAAACAATAATGCTATTTTAAGGCTTTCAAGAGATGGTATAACAGAGATTTCATCATATGGCATGACAGACTTTTTTAGAGATGAATTAAACAGCATTGACACTAATGCTGGTGCTGGTGTTATAAGAGGAGCTTATGACCTTTACTCTGATCAGTATGTTGTATCACTTCAACAAAGCACTGTTTACAATGATAACACAACTTATAAAACTTTAACTTTTGATGAAAAAATAAATGGTTGGACAAGTTTATTTAGTTATCAACCAGATCAAATATTTAGTATAAGAAATAAATTTTATTCATTTAAAAATGAAAAACTTTTTATACACAACGATGCGTCTGTAAATAGAAACAGTTTTTATGGTGTTGAAACACCAAGCTCTGTAACTGTTGTGTTTAATCCTGCTCCTACTAGATCAAAAACATTTAGTACAATGAGTTACGAAGGTAATAACGGTTGGGAATTAACAACACTTGCATCAGATGGTACAGGTAAAGATTATCAATCACTTAATAACGTTTATATTAGCTCTGTAGATTCAGCTAATCTGATATCAAGTTATATAATGGGTGAATACATAATAAATCCAGCTAACGGAGCTGCTGTTATTAGAGCAAATTACAATGCTGTATTTGGTACGGTTAATCCACCATATTCTAGACTACATGCTGGTTTTGATAGAAAAGAAAATGCTTACGTCGCTAATTTAGTTAATAATACTCCTGCTTCGCAAGGAGAAATAATATTTGGAACTTCAATAAGCGGTATAAAAGGTTTTTATGCTACAGCAACATTTAGCACGGATACAGCAACAGACCCAGGAGGAGAAAAACAATTGTTTTGTGTATCTTCTGATTTCTTTTCTAATAATGGATTTTAAATTTAATTAATTATGTTGGAAAAAAAACAACATGAAGTATATATACAAAACTTTAGAGAAAAAGTTATTGAAATAGAAAATAAATTACTTGATTCAGAACATGAATTAGTATTTAAAGGAAACACAAATAATTGTCCTTTAACACATTCTTTTTCTGAAGGAGTTTATATAAGAGAAATGGCAATGCCAAAAGGATCTGTTGTTATTGGCGCAATACATAATATAAGCCACACGTGGTTTTTAATGAAAGGTTGTTTGATAATAGCAACAGAGGACGGCGTAGATCAATATGAAGCTCCAGTTTATTTTAACGCAAAACCTGGTCATAAAAGAATATTAAGAGCTTTAACAGAGTCTATATTTATAAACGTACATCCAAATCCAAATAATATAACTGATACAGATGAGTTAGAAAAAATACTCACATCTAAAAGTTATGATAATTATGAAAATATGAATAAAGAAAAACAAACAGAGTTATGTCAGTAGTAGTAGTAGGTGTTTTAATATCAGCAGGAGCAAGTGTTCTCACTTCTACAATTTCAGCTGTATCTGCAAATAAAGCCAGAATAAAAGCTAGAGATGAAAAAGAAGTTGCTGAAGCCACATTAGCAAGTCTTGAAGCTAATAGGCAAGATATAATAAATCCATATGAAGATGTAGTTGATTTAAGCAGTATGCTTTCTAATCCTATGGAGAATTTAGGAGTTGCAACTCAAGCTGCAGAAATGCAAATTGAACAAGCTGATATATCTTTAGCTAATACATTAGATACATTAAGAGCTACAGGTGCAAGCGCTGGTGGAGCTACTGCTTTGGCACAAGCCGCTTTACAAAGTAAAAAAGGTGTATCTGCAAGTATTGAACAACAAGAAGCTCAAAATGAACAACTTAGAGCTAGAGGAGAACAAGCGCTTCAACAACAACAGATGGCAGAAGCTCAAAGAATACAAGGTTTAGACGCTTCGGGTAAAGAGTTTGTGTTTAGTCAACAAGAATTAAGGGATATGACCGCTTTAGATAGAGCACAAAATAAAATTGATGGTGCTCAAATGAGAGAAACACAATCTCAACAAGCAATTTACGAATCAATGGTTGCCGGTTTAGATGGAGTTACAGCGTCAGCAGGAGCTTTAGGATCAGCAGATCCTTCATTGTTAAAAGGTTATAAATTTCCAGGATAAAATTAAAAAATAAATTATGAGTTATAGAAATCCAAATCAAATAGCAGGCATAGAGTATGGAAAAATAGCTCAACAAGCTATAGATAGATACACTGAAACTTTAAACAATTTAGTTTCTACTAAAAATGCTAGGCAAGACGCTATAAACAAGCAAGTTTTATTAGACAAAATAGAAGGATATAAAGCATTAATGCAGCAGCAAAAAGACAACACAAAGACGCTTGCTGAAATTCAATTAGTATCAAATAAAGCACCTAACGAAGTAATAAGAAATGGTTTTATGCAGGATTATAGTGCTAATTTAGATAATACTTATACAGACGCGGTTTTAACTCCAGAAAAAAAAGCTAAAAATATTTCTAACATTAACGGTTCAAAAAATATAGAAAATGTTTTGATTGATTACGGAGCTTTAGAAAAAGAATATGGAAGCAAAAAAATTGGTAATGGGCCAGATCAAGTAGCAATTGGGCAAAAAAATCTTGTGTGGCGCGCCATGCAAAAAATGAAAAATCCAAATGCTAACCCTGATGATTTTAAGGGTGGAACATATTCAGACGTAATAAATGGTAATGTTCCATATATGGCAGTTAAGATAGATGATGAATGGGTTAAGTTTGACGCAGCAATTTTAAAACAATACACAAACAACCCAAACGCCGCTGTTCAAGTTATAGATAATTGGACAGCTTGGTCGAATAAAGCTATAAGCGAAGTTGTTTATGATAAAAACGGTAAATCAAATGGAAAATTTAGATCGTTAGAAACAACATATCAAGTAGATGAAAGTGGTAGAGCTATTAATGTTCAATTTAAGCAAGTTTTAGATAGAAAAGCCGTAGCTGGCGCTATTTATCAAAATGGTCTTGCACATGTTATAGGTATAAGAGGTTCTCAAGATAATCCAAATTTATTTGCTCAAGCTGATCTATGGAACTCTGTTGAAGATTACAATTATAATGGAAAATTTGATTATAACATAGGTGATAATATTCAATTTGGTTTAAAGCCTAATGTAAGTGAAACTGGTGAATTAGAATATATTAATTCAGGAGTAGAGTTAAGTGGTGAAGAAGCACAGGCTTTAGCTAAAAAAATGATAGATAATGGTTTAAAAATTGAAGGTCCAAAATTTGATGAAATAAAAAACGTTAGCGCTACTGCTTCTCAACTATTTAAAGGTGATGATGATGATAACAATAATGAAAATTACACAGATGATTTAAATAAAATGGAATTGTTTAAACAAAACTTAAACAACGCCATAACATCAAATACTGAAAATGCTAAAAACTTCTTTTTAAACAAAAAAATAGGTGGTAAGTTTGTTAATACTGTTGAGTTTCCAATATTTGATGGAGATAAATACGTAGGTAGCAAAGATATTGTTTTTACCGTAAGAGAAGGTGTTAGTTCTGAAGAACAGAAATTTACAAAAAGAAGATATGATACAACAAGTCCAGAACAAATGAGACTTTTAGCACAAGAATTATATCAATTTAATACAAATAAAAATTCACTATCACAAGGAGAAATGAAAGCTTTACTCACTCTTTTTCCTATTGGACAGCCATATAGGTTAAGTAGTGTTGGCGTTAACCAAACGGGTGCTCCAATAACTTTACCAAATTCTGGCGAAACACCAGAACAAAGAAAAGAAAGATTAAAAAACGAAGCTAATAATCAAGAATAGTAATTAAATATGGAAGATTTAGATTTGCTTATAGAAAAAATGATAGCCGACGGTAAGTCAGATGATGAAATAAAAAACGCCATTAAAGACTACAAAGCGGGAAAGCTAAACGGTGCTGCAGAAAAGGGTGCAACTGCAACACCAACTCCGGGAGCACCCGAGAATATGGTTTCAGATTCGGAAGTTTTTTCTTCGGCATCATTCGCAGAACAACAAGCTAAGTTTAATTCAGAATCTGCTTTAGATAGAAATTTAAGAGAAATTAAAGAAAAAGTTGAATCTGAAGATGTTAAATTTGAATTAAACACAAACGTAACAGATCAAGGAGCTTTAAATAATTTTAAAATAAGAACTGGTAGAGAAGCTACTAGTGTGATGGAATTAAAAGATATAGATTATAAATCTCCTATTTTTGATCCAAATAAAACAAACGTTGATGAAGAATTACTTTTAAATAATTTAAAAAAAGAAAAAGAACTTAAAATTCAAGAAAAAACATTAGAACAAGAAATATCTACAGGTGATATTATATTAAACAATGTTGGTTTTGAAGCAGGAAAAGAAATTAAAGAAAAAGGAAAAGTAGATTTAAATTACATAAAAAACGAATTAAAAGATTTAAATAACAATCCTATTTTTCAATTGCAAAAAAAAGCTTTAGAAAATTTAAAACAAGATAGTTATACTACACAAAAAACAGGTAATAATTTTGAAAGCGCCACAAATACTGTTAAAAATGTTTTAGGTTTAGTCAATATAAACGTAGGTTCTGAAAAAGAAATAGAATTAACAGACGATGTGTTAGTTAGTGCTATAAGTGACATGAATCAAAGAGATCTTCAAAAGTTATCAACAGATAATTTTAAAACAGAAGAAAAAGAAGCAATAATAAACAATGCTAAAGTTGATGTTTTTTTTAAAAAATCAAATAAAGTTGATATTGCTGTTGAAAACATACAAAAAGAATATAGCCAAAACTCTTATAATGTAGAAAATAAACTTTTAGACATAAGAGGTCAATTAAAAATATTAAATGAATCATTTAAAAATCCAAATAATAAAACACAAGAAGCTGTAAGTTCTTATAATAATTTAATAAAATCTTATAATTTAACACTTTCAAAAGCTAAAGAAACAAATGTTTTTTACAAAAATAAATTCAATGATTTAAAAGATGAAAGAGATGAAATAGCTTCAAATTTAAACATTGAAATTGCAAATGGTATTTTAACACTATCTGATAATTTTGAATCTACTAAAAGAGCTAAAGAATATTCTGAAAGCTTTAGTGAAGATGGTTGGTGGAATGGAACTAGAGATATTACAAATACTTTTGTACAAGGAATGGCGCAAACATTTGGTAAAGCTACAGTTGGTACTGCTTCTTGGTTTTTAACTAGTGCTGGAGATTTTTTTACAGATCAAGATGAATACTCTGTTTTTGATGCTTTTAGCGATAGAATGACTAATATACTCAACACTGATATTTTAGCCGTTTCTAAAGATGAGAAGTTTGATATTTTAGACAAAGAAGGAAATTTTAAAAGTTCACCAAGAAACTATGTTAAAACTACAGCTGAAATGCTACCTTTTAGTCTTCAAATAATGATGGATGTTAGAAGAGGTAAAATTACAGGTTATAAAAAAGGACTAGGTAATGCGCTCACTAATTTAAAAAATGGAACAGTTAGAAGTGTTAAAGGTCAAGCCTCTTCTTTAAAAAATGTTAGAAATCTTAAAAACATAACTTCTACTCCACTAAAGCCAATTAGCCAAGCAACTAAAAGCAGTATACTTATGGCTGAATCAGCTTTTGGTATAACTGTTTTAGACAATAAAGCCGAAGCTATGAAAAGAGGCTTAAGTGATAATCAAGCTACTGTTTATAGCGGCGTAGTTTCTTTGGCTGAGGGCTTAGTTCAAAGCATAATGCCTGATGCTAATTTTTTTAAAGGAGTAAAAGGTTCTAGATTATTAAATGATTTTATAGGAAACTTAAAAACTGCCGCTACTAAACAAGGCTCTAAAGCTGCTGTGGCACAATTTATTAAAGGTATAGGTTTAGAAACTTTAGAAGAAGAGTTTCAAGCTGGTAGCAAAATAATGGCAGACTTAGCTTTTGGTTTAGGACTACCTGATTCAAGCTCTTTTGTAGCCGATCAAAAAAGACTTTTAGCCGGTACGGTAATGTTAAGTTCTGGTTTAGGTACTGTAGGTTCTGCTAAAACTTTTTCTAACGAAAAAATTAGATTTTACAGAGAAATGAGCGCAAATAGTGAAGGCTTGCTTATGCAGCTAACCGCAATGGCTGAAGGCATACAAGACCCAAAGTTAAAGCAAGAGTTTAGAGACGCTCAATTATACGCTGTTGATGTTATAGACGCAATAAATAACAGCCCAGAAAATGTATCATCGGAAGAAATAGACTTATTAGTAGAAAAAAAGAAGCTTTTAGAAAAAAAGAATAAAACACCTGAAGGTTTTAGAGAAGACATAAACGAGCAAATAAAAGCTGTAGACGAAAAAATTAAAAATTCTAAAATAACTAGAACTCAAGAAGGTAGAAGATCGGATAGGGAAACAAATCTCAAAAACTTAGCAACAAGATTAAGTGCTGATGTTGATATTCTTGAAAATGAAGATGCAGTAAAAAATAAAATAAAAGAATTAAAAAAGCAAGGTGCTAAAGTAGATGAAAAAGAAAGTGCTAATTATGGTACTTTTTATACTACCAGTGATGGTAAAGTTGGTGTAATAGTAAATCAACAATCAGAAAAAGAAGACGCTATACCTGAAACAACTTTATTACATGAAGTTTCTCATGTTATATTAAATAAAAGCTTTAAAGCAAATCCTAAACTAGCTATAGAATCTGGTAAGGCTTTTTTAGAAGAGCTTAAAAATAAAGCTAGATTTACTAGTGTTGAATACGAACAAAGGGTAGGTAATTATTTGCAACAACTTGCTGATAAAGAAATATCAGAGGCTGAGTTTTTTGAAGAAGCTATAACTTTAGCTGTTGAAGGAATAGAAAGTGGTGGTATTGTATTAGATAACAATATAAAAACTAGGCTTGAAGATTTTTTTAGAAGGCTGCTTCAAAGCGTAGGTATAAAAGATATATCTTTTGACGAAGGTATTGATATTATAAACTTTATAAAAGATTATAATAGATATGCTAAAACTGGTAAAGGTTCTGCAGCTTTAGAAAAAGCAGCAAAAGATGGCATTAAAGGAAAGTTGGGTGATTTATCTAAAGAGCAGAAAGATCAACTAGCGGAAGATGAAAAAGCAATAAGAGAATCAGGACAATTTTTTGAACCAGAAACAAAAAGATCACAAAGAAAAAATCAAGAAATATATAAAGAGCTACAAAAAATAGATGAGTTTGAAGCAGACTTTATGCCAAACCAAGAAAGTAAAAACAGGAAGCAAGAGCTTCTACAAGAATTAAATCAAACTGAAACTAAATCTTCACTAAAAAAACAACCTACTGAAAAACAAAAAATTGCATCTGCTGCAGTACAAAAGTTATTTGAAGAAAAACCTAGAGACTGGGAAGGTAAAGTAATACAATTATATAAACCTATTACAGGAAAACTTGTAGAAATGAGAAGGTTTAAACATGATGATTTTAATGTTTATAAAGATGAATTGTTATCTGAAATAGAAAACTCAGATAGAGGAATACTTGGATTAATAAGAAGATATGATCCTGAAAGAAATGATAGTTTAGCTGCGTTTATAAGTCAAAACCTACCTAGACGTATGATGGAAGTTGACGAAAAAATATTTCCAAAAGGTTTTACAAAACAAATTGACGAGCAAAGAACAGGTAGTGCTCAAGATTCAGATATAACTATTGAAGATTCTATTGATGAATCAATAACACCAACAAAACAAGAAGAATTAAACCTAAGAAAAAAAATAAAATTACCAGATGAGCAAGTCGAAAAAGTACGAGATGCAGTTAGAAAAACATTTGGAACAAGGTTACCTAAAGTTAAGTCGCCTGAATTCAAAAAAGCTCTTAGAAAAGCTTATGACACAGAGTTATTTAAAGAATTAAAAACTAATGTTTTTAAAACTAGAGATGAATACAAATCTTTTTTAAGAGAAAATTGGAAAGCTTTATATGATGCAATACCTCAAGAAACACTTAACCAAAGCTTCGCACCATTTAGAGAAGAAGTTTTAGATGAAAGCGGTAAACAAAAAAGAGAAAAGACACCTGAAGGTGAGCGTATATTTAGAAAAAAGAATATAACTAGAGAAGAGTTTTTAGATTATTTCTTTAATCCAAATGTTGGAGGTTCTACAAGAGGTACTAGAAAAGATGCAATAGTAAGGATGTTAGCTCAAGAACTTGGTTTTGATGCCACAATGGAAACTATACAAGAGCCTAAAGTTGCAGAGAAAATAGCATTTGCTAATCCTACTGTTACAGTTCCAATTACAGGAGCTGTAATTAATAGAGCTGATAAAAAGTTTTCTTTAAAAAAAGGAATTCAAATTAATGATGACGCTGGTTTTAAAACACCTAATTTTCAAACTAAAAAAGGGGTTGAAGAATACGCTAATCATATAAAACTTTTAGCTAAAGCAGGTGTTTTTGAAAGTGGTTTACTTACACCATCTATGCTGGTTCCAACAGTTGGCTTTGGAAAAATTAAATATAAAGATCTTACATCTGAAGAACAAAAAATAATAAATGAGTGGATAAAAAGATCTAACCCTACTAAAAAACAAAGAGATAATAAAGACACCGACTCTCCACAAAGAAAAAAGAACTCTGGAATACAACAAGGAGAAATAAAGTTAAAATCATATTTAAGAGCCTTAATTAAAGGCGTTGATTTTGGCAAAAAAGCAAGTGGAACAACTCAAAGAGCAGATCAAGTTTTTGGTAACACTTTTAAGAAATTTAATAAAATATCTTCTTTACCTGGTTTTAAACAAAAAGTAAAAGACTTTAACGAAAATAATAGTAAAGACTTTTTTAACTTTTTCATGGGTATAAGACAAATACTTTCAAATCCTGAATATAAAAAATTAAAAGATGAAGTTGCCGGTAGTTTATATTTTATGTTAGAATCTTCTATAAACCAAAGAACACATCCAGCGGCAAGAGGAGCTAAGTTTGTAGGATTTTATAAAGGAGGTAAAGGTAAAATAAAGTGGGAGCATGCTGTTCCAAACGCTTATGCGTTTACTAATTTATTTGAAAAGGCGTTAAAGTTAGAAACTAATAAAGAGTTTGAAGATTATTTAAAAGCTATACAAAAAAATTACACTTTAATAGCTTTACCTGAACGGCTTGATGAAGTCTTAAATTCACAAGCAAACAGTAAGTTCACTATGCCTAATGTTGATGGTGTAGTTTGGAATCCTTTTAAAGATTTTTACTGGCAAAGATATTTAAATAATGAAATAGCACAAAAATTACCTAAAGGATTTTCTTTTTCAAATATTGAAATGATCGAAGGTGGAGAAAACCCTTTTAAAACAAATAGCGCACAAGGTTTTTCAGAAACAAAAGCAAGCAAAAGAAAAAAAGCTTCTTTTTTTAATAAAATGATAGAGGTAAAAACAGGTATACCTGCTAAACAAAAAATTAGTGCTGTTACAGCAGCTAAAATGGGAGAAGCTAATAGAAAAATAGATTTCTTTATTTCTCCTTCTGCTGAAGACTTTATGGGTTTAATGTATAAAACAATAGGTAAGGGCAAAATAGGTGATGATCAAAAAAAATGGATCAACGAAAATATAATGAAGCCCTATGCTATAGCTATAGAGAAAATTACAATAGCAAGAAATGTTGTAACAAATAGTTTTCAAGCCATAACAAAAGATTTAAATATAACAGAGAAAGATTTAAAAAAGAAAATACCTAATAGTATTTTTACTCAAGAAGATGCTGTAAGAGTTTATATATGGGCAAAGCAAGGATTAGAAATACCAGGTATATTAAAGAAAGAACAAAAAGAACTTGTTAGTTATGTTAATGGTAAAAGCAATTTAGTTAAGCTTGCCAACAACATTATAAAAATAAATAACGTAGATTTTAAAACACCAACTGATTCATGGCAAGTTGGTAACTTAGGAACTGATCTTTTAGAAAGTTTAAACACAACTCGTAGAGCAGAGTTTTTAGAAGAGTGGCAAAATAATGTTGATGATATTTTTTCTGAAAACAACCTTAATAAGCTTGAAGCTGCTTTTGGTAAACCTTACAGATTAGCTGTTGAAAATTCTTTACAAAGAATGAAAACAGGTAGAAACAGAAACGTTGGAAGAGATAACACAACAAATAGAGTTGTTGATTGGACCAATGGTGCTACAGGTACAATAATGTTTTTTAATTCTAGATCTGCTATACTTCAAACTATATCAGCTGTAAACTTCATAAACTTTGGTGATAATAATATAATAGCAGCAGGTAAAGCTTTTGCAAATCAAAAACAATATTGGTCAGATGTAACAATGTTGTTTAATTCAGAGTTTCTAGTAAATAGAAGAGATGGTTTAAAAATGAGTGTAAACGAAGCAGATATTGCTGACGTAGCTAGACAAAAAGGCGTTAAAGGTTTAATAGCAAAATTATTAAAACTTGGTTTTACGCCTACGCAAGTAGCTGATAGTATTGCTATAGCAACTGGTGGTGCTACTTTTTATAGAAATAGATACAATGCTTTAGTAAAAGGTGGTATGAGTAATACTGATGCACAAGCTCAAGCAATGAGAGATTTTAGAGAAACAGCTGAAGAGTCTCAACAGTCAAGCAGACCTGATAAAATTAGCCAACAACAAGCTAGTGAATTAGGACGTATAATACTTGCTTTTGCTAACACACCATCTCAGTATGCAAGAATAATTAAAAAAGCCGCCCTAGATCTTAAGAATCGCCGAGGCAGTGACAAAGAAAACATATCTAAGATACTTTATTACACAGTAGCTCAAAATCTTTTATTTAACGCGCTTCAAAACGCTATGTTTGCTGTTGCGTTTGGAGATGTAGATGATGAAGATAAACTTAAAAAAGAAATAAGAGTTGCAAATGGTATGGCTGATTCTTTATTAAGAGGTATGGGTATTCAAGGAGCTATACTTTCTGTAGTTAAAAACGCTGCAATCAGAGTATATAAACAAGAATATAAAGAAATACCTATGGAATTATTAAGGATAAGTCCACCTATTTCTTCAAAGTTTAGAAAAGTTAAAAGAGCAACTGATATAATGAGCTGGGATGGAGATGAAATATTTGAGCAAGGTTTAACAATAGATAATCCAGCTATTGAAATAACAAGCAAAACTGTTGAAGCATTAACAAACTTACCTTTAGACAGAGCTATTAAAAAAATAACAAATCTTAAAGATGCTACAGATAGTGATTTAGAATTTTATCAAAGATTAGCTTTAACAGGTGGTTGGAATAAATGGGAATTAGGTATACAAGATAAAAAAGAAAAGAAAAAAATAAAAAACAAAATACCTAAAAGTAAAGTAATATCTAAACGCAAAGTTATAACTAAAAGAAGAGTAATAGAATGAGAGAGATAAGTAAAGCAATTGTACATTGCACGGCAACTCCAGAAGGGAGACCGACTACAGTCGAAGATATTCGATCATGGCATAAAGCCAGAGGTTGGAGTGATATTGGTTATCACTACGTTATTTACTTAGACGGTTCAGTACATGAAGGCAGACCAGTAGAACGTATGGGTGCGCATTGTAGAGGACAAAACAAAGGATCAATTGGTATTGCATATGTTGGAGGCATAGACAAAAAACACTTAAAACCAAAAGATACTA
>Ga0208303_1000511_pt1 | contig 15945 bp, 23 predicted proteins | sample CB_VirMetaG_2_FD_184537 | JGI IMG/M metagenome (GOLD analysis project Ga0208303, IMG submission 184537) | Freshwater to marine saline gradient viral communities from Chesapeake Bay - CB_1504_2 Viral MetaG (SPAdes) (version 4) | ecosystem: Environmental > Aquatic > Marine > Coastal | place: USA... | reverse complement strand
AAGTCTTGGAGAATCTTCATATGGAGGTACTTATGACAACCCATATGTTGATAAAATGGATACTAGAATGGAAGAGGCTCAAACAAGTCCTTATGTAGACCCACAAAGTAACTATCCTATTTATGAAACTGGAAAATATAGAATAGATGGAAATAATAAAGTTGCTCCAAGTACAAATGATAGTAATTTTAATTCAGAATTAGGAGATTACTTATCAGGTAAATTTGATGACTATAAAAATATGGTAGAAAATAAAATAAATACAAAAGATTACTTTACTAAAAAAATAAATGAAGAAGAGAGGGAAAGACTATATGACTTACAAAATAATGATACTAGTTCTAATACTGGGAGTGATGAGCCTGGGAAAGTAGGTAATCTGCAAGAAAAATTAAAATTTGAAGAAAGTAGGAATAACTATAGTAGTATAAATGATGAAGGTTTTATGGGAGCATATCAATTTGGAGATAAAAGATTGAATGACTATAGAGCAGCAAAAAATGCAACATTTACTAATTCTGAATTTATAAATAATAAAGAATTACAAGATAAAGTATATGAATGGCATGTAGCTGACATTACTAAATTTATAAATATGAGTGGCTTTAAGAAATATATAGGTCAGAAAATAATGGGTGTTCCTGTTACTAAAGATGGTATGATAGCTGTAGCTCACTTAGGTGGTAAGACAGGTTTAAAGAAATTTCTTACAACTAATGGTGAATACAATAGACAGGACTCAAATGGTAAGAGTTTATTAGATTATTTGCGTAAGTTTCAATAATGGATTTAATTGAAATATGGGAAGAGAGTAGTAAGTGGCTAGACGAAAAAGCTAAGGAAGTAGCAGACTTTGATTTAATAAATGCTCCTGTAAAAGCTTTTGCTAATGACGTTGTATTTAATTCAGTACTCCCTGGTAATCTACAGAATAAGATGACTTTTGATGAAGATTTCTTTGAAAGTAGTGATTTAAAATTTATAAAAGAACAAGTAGAAGAAAGAGTAAAAGAAACAGGTCAAACTAAAGGTATGTTTGAATATAAACATTATCCTTCAGGTACTACGTCTGTTGAAAGAAAAGGTGGTTCTGTTACAGATATATTTACAGACCCAGAGCAAAGAGTTAAAAAAACTTTAGGAGAATTTGGTTATGAGATAGTTGATGGTCAGATTAAAATTACAGACCAATTTAATTTTAATGATGCTCCTGAAGAAAGACAAGATATACCATTAACAGACAAGATAAAAACTATTATTGCAGATATAGAACAAGAGAATTTAACATCTAACTATGGTAAAGTTAGAAAAGCAGCACAACATTTAGGTTCTCCTGAAGGACAAGGAGCTTTATTTAATCTAAAGATTAATTTATGACAGATTTAAATGTTAAGTTGCATGATAAGCAACGAGAAGTTTTTGATGATAAAACTAGATTTAGAATAGTAGCAGCAGGACGTAGGTTTGGTAAATCTAGGTTAGCTGCATGGTTACTTCTAATTGAAGGGTTACAATCTAAATCAAAAGATATATTTTATGTAGCACCTACATATCAGCAAGCAAGAGATATTATGTGGGGTGTTTTAAAAGAATTAGGACAGGATGTAATAACCTCAGCACATGAGAATACATCAGTATTAACTTTGGTTAATGGTAGAAAGATATACTTAAAAGGTGCAGATAGACCTGACACACTCCGTGGTGTAGGTCTTGCATTTTGTGTTATTGATGAGTATGCTGATATTAAACCTAATGTTTGGGAGCAGATACTTAGACCAGCATTGGCAGATGTACAAGGTGGAGCACTTTTTATAGGTACTCCTAAAGGACGTAACCACTTCTACGAACTATTTAAGTTTGCAGAAGCAGAAGAAGACAAAGACTGGAAAGCATTTCATTACTCTTCTTATAATAATCCTTTAATCCCGGCAAGTGAAATTGAAGCAGCTAAGAACTCTATGAGTTCATTTGCTTTCAGACAAGAATTTTTGGCTTCTTTTGAAGCCGCTTCTAGAGATATCTTTAAAGAAGACTGGATACAAATAGATGATGAAGAACCAGAAGATGGTAATTATTTTATAACAGTCGATTTAGCAGGATTTATAAAAGTAGATAAAGAAGCAGCAAATAAAAATAAAAAACTAGATGAAACGGCTATAGCTATTGTAAAAGTACATGAAGGTGGTTGGTGGGTAGCTGATATAAAACATGGTAGATGGGATATTAAAGAAACCTGTGAACAAATATTTAATGCTGTAGAAGAGTACGAACCAACAAAGATAGGTATAGAAAAAGGAAGTTTAAAAAATGCAGCTCTTCCTTATTTACAAGACTTAATGCAAAAACGAGGAATGTTTTTTAGAATAGAGGATTGTACACATGGAAACCAGAAGAAAACAGAAAGAATTGTATGGGCTTTACAAGGAAGATTTGAGCATGGAAAGGTTACTCTTAATAGGGCTTCTTGGAATAATCACTTTGTGGACCAGTTGGTTAACTTTCCAAACAGTCAGCTCCATGATGACTTGGTAGATGCATTAGCATATATAGACCAGATACAAGTAGCAGATATAGAGTTTGAAGAAGTAGACGAGGACTATGAAGCACTAGACATGGTTTCAGGATATTAACAGAGGAAAACAAATGGCAGAATATAGAGCACCATCAACACTAGTTACTTGGATACAAGGACATTTAACAGAATGGCGTGATAATAGAGATACTAATTATCTAGAATACTGGAAAGAATACGAAAGACTCTGGCGAGGTGAATGGGCAGCTCAAGATAAAATGAGGGAGTCTGAAAGAAGTCGTATAGTTTCTCCAGCATTACAAGAAGCTGTTGAAAATCATGCATCAGAAATAGAAGAAGGTGTCTTTGGTAATGGAGATGATTTATTTAGTATTGATGATGACTTAGCAGATACTAAAGCTGCTGATGTACAATATCTTCAAAACTATATGAAACAATGTTTTAAAGAAAATGGATTACGCAAAGCAGTAGGAGATGTAATTCTAATGGCTTCATTATATGGAACAGGTATTGGTGAGATAGTAATTAAAAAGAAAAAAGAATTACTACCTGCAACAGATGTTATGCCTGATGTAGAATCAATAGCTGTAGGAACAATAGAAAAAGAAAAAGTTAATATAACACTTAATCCAATTAGTCCACAAAACTTTCTTATAGACCCTAATACAGATTCTATACAGGAAGCTATGGGAGTAGCTGTAGAAGAGTTTGTATCTTCACATAGAGTAGCAGAGAATATGGAAAATGGAGTATACCTTAAAGCAGACTTAGGAGGTAATGCTTCTGGAGAGTTAGACTTAGAAGAGTCTTGGATAGATGAAGAGTATGATTTTGATAAAATTAAAATTGTAAGATACTATGGTTTAGTACCAGAAAAATTAATAGATAATCCTGAAGATGGTGTAGTAGATTATATAGAAGGTGGTACAGATGTATTAGCTGAGTATGGAAATTTAGTAGAAGCTATAGTTGTTATAGGTAATGACAATGTTTTACTTAAAGCAGAGCGCTCTCCTTATATGATGGAAGATAGACCTATAGTAGCATACCAAGATGATACAATACCTAAAAGATTCTGGGGTAGAGGAATAGCAGAGAAAGGTTTTAATATGCAAAAAGCTATTGATGCTCAATTAAGAGCTCATTTAGATTCTTTAGCATTAACTACTGCACCTATGATGGGTATGGATGCTACAAGACTTCCTAGGGGTGCTAAGTTTGAAGTAAGACCAGGTAAAACATTATTAACTAATGGTTCACCAAATGAAGTATTAATGCCATTTAAATTTGGTACAACAGATGCGTCTAATTTACAAACAGCTCAAGAATTTCAACGTATGTTATTACAAGCTACTAATACACTAGATACGCAAAGTGATATGAAACAACCTACAGGTGGAGAGCTATCAGTAACTTTAGCTACTATTCTTAAAAAGAATAAACGAACATTAGTTAATTTTCAAGATAACTTTTTAGTTCCGTTTATTACAAAAGTAGCACATAGGTTTATGCAGTTTGACCCAGAACACTTTCCAGTAGCAGATTATAAATTTGTTGCTAACTCTTCATTAGGTAATTTAGCTAAAGAAGTAGAGCAAGTTCAGTTTATAAACCTACTTAAAACATTAGGACCTACTAGTCCTGTAGTTCCTTTAATATTACAAGGTATTGTTAAAAACTCTAGTTTAGAAAACAAAGTAGAGATACAAGAGTCATTAATACAAGCTCAACAGGCACAACAAAAGGTTACACAAGGTCAACAACAAATGGCTATGATGACAGCTCAATCAGCTATTGAACTTAATAAGTCAGAAGCACAAGAAAATATGGCACAAGCTCAAAGACAAATGGTAGATGCTCAAATGAAACCACAAGAAATACAAGCTAAACTAATGACAGCTCTAGCTACAAATTTACCAAGTGAAGCTGATGAACAAGAAAGTGAATTTAAACGTAGAGTAGAGACAGCTAAATTAATGTTAAAACAAGCTGAACTAAAAGCTAAAGAAAATGATATGAAAGATAATAAAGAAATAGTTAAAATGCAAATGGCTAAGAAATCTGCTTGACTTTTAACTTAAACTGTGGTATAATAATAATATGATAGATAAAGATTTAGAAAAGTATTACGAAGATAGATTTAGTATGATGGTAACTACAGGTTGGAAAGACTTAATAGAAGATGTAGAAAAGTTACAGTTACAATATAGTAAAGTTGAAACTATATCTGATTCTGAAACACTTCATAAAAGAAAAGGACAATTAGATATTCTTAATTGGATACTGACTTTAAAACAAGTCTCAGAAGAAACCTATAAAGAGTTACAAAATGAAGATACTATATGATTTTGAGTGTAAAAACTGTGGAGTATTTGAAGCCATGGTTGAATACACTAAAGAGATAGACTGTCCTACGTGTGATAGGAAGGCTTATAAACTTATAAGCACTCCAACAATCAAACTAGAAGGATGGTCTGGAGATTTCCCCAAGGCTCATTTAGCTTGGGAGAAAAAACATTGGCAAGATGTACGCCAAAAAGAAAAGAAGGCAAGTAAGGGTTAGTCTCCTTAGTTGTCTCCCTATAATGCTAATAGCACAGGAGATATAATATGGCTGATATAATAGATGACGTAGAAGAAGAATTAGAAATCCCAGCACCAGATAAAGCAGTAGATGAAGATGCAGTTGAAACAACTCTTGAAAAGGAGCTTAAACCTGTTAAAGAATCTAATGTAAAACAAGAAAGTGTTGAGGAGGAATTACCTGAAAAGTATAAAGGTAAATCTGCTAAAGAGATTGCAGAAATGCACCAACAAGCTGAAAAACTTATTGGTAAACAAGGCTCTGAAGTAGGAGAACTTAGAAAGGTAGTTGATGATTTTATATCTACACAAACATTGAAAGAATCACAGACTACAGAAGCAGAAGTAACACCAGAGGATTTTTATGATAATCCAGCAAAGAATGTAAAAAGGGAAGTTGATAATCACCCTGCAATTAAGGAAGCAAAGCAAGCAGCTTTGGATATGAAGCGTACTGCAACATTGACAAGGCTTAATTCTGAGTATCCTGATTTACAGAGTACTGTTCAAGACCCTAATTTTGCTGAATGGATTAAAAGTTCTAAAGTTCGCTCTGAACTATATGACAGAGCTGAAGTACATTTTGATTATGATGCTGCTAAGGAGCTCCTTGGTAACTGGACTGAAAAACAAGAAAGGATAGCTAAGGTGAATGAAAGCAGTAAAATAGATAAAGATAATCAATTGAAAGCAGCTAATGTTGGAAGTAAAGGAAGTAACGAACCTGTTTCTAAAAAGAAGTATCGTAGAAGCGATATTATTAAACTTATGCAAACAGACCCAGACAAATATGACGCTTTATCTGATGAGATAATGTTGGCATATCAAGAAGGGCGAGTTATTTAAATAAACTTATAGAGAGGTAATTAAAAATGGCTTATCCAACCCCAGCCGTTACTACGACTACTGGCGCTACCTTCATCCCTGAAATTTGGAGTGATGAGGTTATAGCGGCATATAAAAAGAACTTAGTAGCAGCAAACGTGTTTAAAAAAATGTCTTTTAAAGGCAAAAAAGGTGATGTAATTCACATCCCTAAACCAACTAGAGGCTCAGCTTCTGTTAAAGCAGCATCAACTGCAGTAACTTTGATTGCAGCTACAGAAACAGAAATTCAAGTAGCTATTGACAAGCATTACGAGTATTCTCGTTTTATTGAAGATATTGTAGAAGTACAAGCTCTTTCTTCATTACGTAGATTTTATACAGAAGATGCTGGTTATGCTTTAGCAAAACAAGTAGATACAGATTTAGTCCAATTAGGTAGAACTTTCAATGGTGGTGCAGCTAATGCTCACTATACAGCAGGTTATATTGGTTCTAATGGTACTACAACTTATGCTCATGGTTCAAACAATGAGGCAGCTCTTACTGATGCAGCTATCCGTAGAACTATTCAACGACTAGATGATAATGATGTACCTACTGAAGGACGATTCTTTTTGATTCCTCCATCAGCTAGAAATACATTAATGGGTCTAGACCGTTATACAGCTATGGACTTTGTTGGTGAATCTGCATCTGCTAATACAATTAGAAATGGACAAATTGGTAACCTTTATGGTATGCCAGTATTTGTAACTTCTAATGCTGATACAACAGATGGTTCTGCAGCAGCCCGTGTATGTCTAATGGGTCATAAAGATGCAGCAGTCTTAGTAGAGCAAATGGCAGTTAGGTCTCAGACACAATACAAACAAGATAGATTAAGTACTCTTTACACATCAGATACAATTTACGGTGTTAAAGAATTACGTGATGATTCTGCGTTTGCATTAGTCGTACCTGCGTAATAAACTTTATTCCCTCTTCGGAGGGAATATTTTTATAGTTATTTTTCTAGTAGCTATAAAAATATTAAATAGGAGAACAAGATGGGTGGAAAGTACAATGAACCGAAGAAGATGGTTGTGGATACGAAAGCTAAGAAAGTTATAAAGAAGGTACTTAAAAAAGTTCCTGGTCCTATAGGTAGTGTTGCTAGGTTAAGTGATACGCCTCGTAAACTAGTTAATGCAGTTAAGAATGCTAAGAATTTAAAGCCTTTGAAAAAGAGTTTAGGTCGTTATCCTACTAAGACACAAAAGACATCATTTAAGAAAGCTATGAATTTAAAATCACCTGCTTTAAGGAAAGTAGCTGAAGCTAATAAAAAAGCAAAAAATAATAAAGAATTTACTGGAACTATTAATGTTGCTGGAAAAAAACTTAAAAATGAAGCAGTAATGAAAAGAGCTCTTAGGACTACTACTAGAGAGAAAAAAAGAATTAAAAGAGCTGAAGAAATATTAAAAGGAACAAAACAAGTAAAACGGAAAGGGACATATTTAGATAAGAAAAAACTTGGAAGCGGTAAAGAAAAATTTAAAGCAAAACAAAGACAAAAAAACAAGCTGTATCATTTTTAATCTAAGAAAAGTAAAGAAGTCTAAGAAGAAAAACCAAGAACTTTAAGAGGGAATACAATGGCAATATATAGAGGTCCAGGTGGTTCAGGAGATGCAACTACAGATGCTAGTAGTCAAGCTACTGTAGCTACTGAAAAAGCAGCCGAAGCTGCGGCATCTGCTGTAGCAGCAGCTAATTCAGCAACCTTAGCAGAAGCAAGTTATGATTCTTTTGATGATAGATATTTAGGACCTAAAAGCTCAGCTCCTAGTGTAGATAATGATGGTAATAGTTTATTAACAGGAGCATTATATTGGAACTCCTCAACTAATGATTTATATGTTTGGAATGGTTCAGCTTGGGAACAAGCTGCTTTTACTCTTACATCATCAGATATTATAACAGCATTAGGGTACACACCAGTACCTAATACACGAACACTAACAATTAATGGAACAGCTTATGACCTTTCAACTAATAGAACTTGGACTATAACTGGAGATAGTTTATTACCTAGTCAATCAGGCAATTCTGGAAAGGTATTAACAACAAATGGTACTACAACTTCTTGGGCAACAGATGCTACAGGAGTAGCTTCATTTAATTCTAGAACAGGAGCAGTAACATTATCTTCTGCAGATGTTATAACAGCTTTAGCAACAGGCTCTATAGCTACAGTAAAACTTGCAGATAGTTCAGTTACTACAGCAAAAATAGCAGATGCAAATGTTACTACTGCTAAAATATCTGATAGCAATGTAACTACTGCTAAAATATCTGATAACAATGTTACAACTGCTAAAATTGCAGCAGATGCAATTACTAATGCTAAAATAGCAGATGACGCAGTAGATACAGAAAATATTGCAGATGATGCAATTACTTCTGCTTTAATAGATGATAATGCAGTAGTTACTGCTGGAATTGCAGATGATGCTGTTACAGAGGCTAAACTAGCCAATGCAATTAACACAGCTATAGCTGCTAATACTGCTAAGACTGGAATAACAACAAGTCAGGCAAGTGCTATAACAGCAAATACAGCTAAGACTGGAATTACTACTGGACAAGCAGACGCAATTGTAGCCAATACAGCAAAAGTAACTAATGCTACACATACTGGTGATGTAACAGGAGCAACCTCACTTACAATTGCAAGTAATGCAGTAACTACTGCTAAAATATTAGATGCTAATGTAACAGATGCAAAAATAAATACTATGTCATCTAGTAAGTTAACTGGAGCATTACCTGCAATAGATGGTTCTGCGTTGACAAACATGACATCTACTGGTGAAATTTTACAAGTAGTAACTGTTCAACCAGATACAGGATTAATTAGCTTAACATCAACAGCTTTTGCAGAAATAGATTCTGATTTAAGAGTTACAATAACACCTAAAGCATCAGATAGCACACTAATAGTTACTTGTAATTATCTTTTTGGTGGTAATAATGGAAGTCAAATGTGTCAAATGAAACTATATGATATTACAAATGGTACAAATGTTAATACTTCTGCTTCAGGAAGTAGAATACAATGTAATTCTTCAGTAAGAGATATGAGCTATGATGTAAATGATGGGGTTCAAATGCAACTACAAGCACAAACAACTTCAGGTTCAACTGTTGCAAGAACTTATGGTATGTATGCAAAATTAGAAGCAGCCGCAACTAGATACTTTTTTGCTAACTTTAGCAATACAGGTGCATTAGGTTATGCAAAACCATCAATAACAGTTATGGAGGTAGCAGCATAATGAACGCTATACACACACTATATCCTGAAGCAGTTAAAACTAAATGGAAAAGTAATACAGAAATGTATGCTTGGGATAAAGAGGGAAAAGAAATTGAATTAGATTTAGATGCTATTAATAACTGGGTAGACCCAGAAGCATATAAACAAGCAAGGCGAGATGCTTATCCAAGTATACCTGACCAACTAGATATGAGATATCATGATATGGTAAATGGTACAACAAAATGGAAAGATGCAATAACAAAAGTAAAAGAAGATAACCCTAAGCCTAACTAGGAATACTAAAAATTTAAACCATCAATATTAATAGGAAACTAAGTATAATGAAAATAGAAGAAAGAAAAAGATTAAGGGATAGGGAATTAGTAAAAGAAGCTTTACAAGAATGGCTTGACACTAAATGGATAGAAGTAGGAAAATGGTCTGTTAGAGGTATGCTTGCATTAGCTTTTGTAGTAGCAGTCTATACTATGACAGGATTTAAAATATCATGATGTCATTGCTTACACATTTAATACCTATATCTTTGGGCTTTTTTGCAAAGTTAGCAGCTATTAAATCTAAGCAAAAACATCTTGAGCAGAAATTAATGCTACAAGCTTTATCTGCTAAGTCTATAGAAATAGATAAAGCAAGAGAAGCTTCTGATAAAGAATCTAAAGGCGCTCAATGGAATCGTAGATTTCTTATTGTAGTAATACTAGGTTTAGTATCTATATATCCTTTAGCAGGATTGCTAGGAATGGATGTAACTGTTCCTGTTGAATATAGTGGATTTAGTTTATTTGGAATAGAAATAGGTGGTGGAACTAGATTAGCAACAGTAGATGGTTTATATAAGTTTGAAGAAATATTTACATGGGCTACTATAATAATAGAATTTTATTTTGGTGGTCAATTAGCTAAATCATGAAAACAAAAATAATAGGTGCTTTATTATTCATAACAATAATGCCAGTAACACCTTTGGTACTAGTAGTAGCATCTATTTTTGTAGGGAGTAATATGTAATGCCTTTTATGACAAATGGAAAAAGAGATTATAAAAAAGAACTTGAGTGGGAAAAGGAAAAAAAGAAAAAAAGAGTTAAACAACGAGCTTCTCGTAATGCTGCACGAACTAAGCTTAAACTTAAAAAAGGTGATAAACGCCACGCAGCACACAAGAATGATAATGCAATGGATAATAGAAAAAGTAACTTAAAAGCAATGTCAGCTAAAAAGAACTTAGCTAAAGAAGCAAACAAAAAGAAAAAGAAAAGGAGAGCATAATGGAAATGAAAAAAATGAAACCTCACATGATGTACTCTAAAACTGGTAAAGGACAAATGGTATTTACTAAAAAGAAACATTTAGAGCTAAAGAAAAAAGGTTATGGTCATACTAAACCTAAGAAAAAATGATAAAGAAAAAAAGTACCGTAAATAAAGCAGGCAATTACACTAAGCCTACAATGCGTAAAAATCTTTTTAATAAGATTAAAGCTGGTGGTAAAGGAGGTAAACCTGGACAATGGTCAGCTCGTAAAGCTCAGATGTTAGCTAAGCAATATAAAGCAAAAGGTGGAGGATATCGTGGCTAAAGCTAAATCACAAAAGAGTTTGTCTAAATGGACAAAACAAAAGTGGAGAACCTCTGATGGTAAAAAGAGTGAAGGTAAAAAAAGATATCTTCCTGATGCAGCTTGGAATGCTTTAACTGAAAAAGAAAAGAAAGCTACTAATGCAGCAAAACGAAAAGGAAATAAAAAAGGTAAGCAACACGTAAAACAACCAAAGAAGATAGCTAAAAAAACTAGGAGTTATAGATGAGTGTAACATATAGAGGTGAAACATTTGCAGGATATAATAAACCTAAAAGGTCTACTAAAGGTAAAAAATCTCATGTAGTTCTTATTAAAGATAATGGTAAAGATAGAATGATTAGGTTTGGTGAGAAGGGCGCTTCTACTGCAGGTAAACCTAAAGCAGGTGAGTCAGCTAGAATGAAAGCTAAACGTAAATCATTTAAAGCAAGACATGGAAAAAATATAGCAAAAGGAAAGACTAGTGCAGCATATTGGGCTAATAAAGTAAAGTGGTAGATACAGGAAAAGCTGTATGTAATAAATGTAAAGAAGATGCTTTTTTCTTTAATGGTAAATGGTGGTGTGCAGCAGTAACAGATATAGGTGATTATAATTTAAAAGGAACTTGTCGAAATGACGTATCTAGAAATAGTAAATAGTGTTTTAGTTAGATTAAGGGAAGAAGAAGTAACTTCTTTAGATGAGAATGATTACTCTAAACTTATTTCTAGATTAGTTAATGTAACTAAAAACGAAGTAGAAAATGCATGGAATTGGTCTGCATTAAGAAATACAATGACAGTTACTACAGAAGATGGTTTATTTAATTGGGTACTTACAGATGCAGGAACTAGATTTAGAGTTTTAGATGCTTATAATGCAACTCAAAAAGGATGGATGTATTCTAGACCTACTGAATGGATGGATGAAAACTTTGGTATGGTTGATACAGCAGCTAGGGGTGCTCCAGCTTACTATGCTTTTAATGGAGTTACATCAGGAGGAGATGCACAAGTAGATGTATATCCTATACCTGATGGTGAGTATACATTAAGATTTAATATAGTACAACCACAAGAAGATTTAGTATCACCTTCTGATGCTCTTACTATTCCAGTACAACCTGTAATAGAAGGAACACTTGCTAGAGCTATTAGTGAAAGAGGAGAAGATGGAGGAAGCTCTGACCAAGAGTTTAGATATAGACAATTATTATCTGATTACATTGCAATAGAAGCTGGTAGAAGACCTTTAGAAACTGTTTGGAGTGCTGTATAATGGCAGGACAACTAGCCTCTGTTAGTTTATTAGCTCCTGGGTTTTTAGGAATAAATACTCAAGATGCTAGAGTAGGCTTAGATAGTGGCTATGCACAAAAAGCAAATAATTGTGTAATAGATAAAGGAGGTAGATTAGCTAGTCGAAAAGGTTTTGATATGTTAACTACTAGTGTTGGAACATTAGGCTCTGGTGAATATATAGAGTCTTTACATGAGCATGTAGACCCAAATGGAAGTACAGAAATATTATCTGCAGGAGATGGTAAACTATTTACAGGAACAACTACATTAACAGCACATACACTTAAAGCAGCAGACCAAACAACTACAGTTAGTAGAACTTTTACAGGTAGTAGATGGCAAATGCAGTCATTAGCTAAGGGTTCAGGAGCATCTGCTTTAAACTATGGTATAGCTACACAAAATGGTAATATAGCTTTAGTATGGAGACGTACAAGTGATAGTGTTAGTGGTACTTATATATGGCAAGAAATAGGAACATATGGAACTGTACCAAGTGGTATTACAACTTTTGACCCTGATTGTTGTTTAGCAGCTTTTGGTAGAATATGGACAGCAGGAGTTTCTGCTAATAAACATACTTTGTTCTATAGTGATTTATTAGACCCTACAGATTTTACTGCAGGTTCTTCAGGTGTATTAGATATAAGTTCAGTAGTAGGTAACAATGATGAGATAGTAGGATTAGCTTCTCATAATGGATTTTTAATTATACTATGTAAAGATAATATAGTAGTCTATCAGAATCCAAGCGACCCAACTGCAATGTCTTTATCAGATGTAGTAAATGGAGTAGGATGTGTATCTAGAGATACTATACAATCTACAGGTACAGATTTAATATTCTTATCTAAGTCAGGTGTAAGGTCTTTAATGAGAACTATACAAGAAAAGTCTTTACCTATGAGAGAGTTATCTTTAAATATAAGAGATGACATAACAAGTTACTTACCACTAGAAGTTACACCTAATTTAATTAAAGCAGGGTATTCTGAATCAGAAGCAGCTTATATTATTTTATTTCCAGCAAATAATATTATGATTTATTTTGATTTAAGGAGTGCTTTAGAAAATGGTTCAGCAAGAGCAACTACATGGTCTTTAACTAATGGAGATGTGTTTAATAGTTTTTTACAAACAACAGACAGAAAGTTTTTACTAGGTGTTAAGAATGGAATAGGACATTATGCAGGATATTTAGATAATGCAGCAACTTATGATTTAACTTATAAATCTACTTTTTCTGATGTAGGTTCTCAAGGTAGAATAGTTAAGAAGTTTTTAAAAAGAGCTAATCTAGTTGTAGATGGTGCTGGAGAACAAGACTTTGTATTTAAGTATGGATACGACTATACATTAAATCCAAGAACTGTAACAATAGCAAGAGATTTAGGTACTGGTGTATATGCAAAATATAATACTGCAGGTTCACTATATAATGTAAGTGCGTTCTCATCTCCGGGAATTGGTGTGCATAATATTAAAGTGCCTTTAGGCGGACAAGGAGAAACATTTGCTTTTGGAATTGATGCTACTATAGATGATGAAGCATTAAGTATACAAAAAATAGATTTATTTTTAAAAACAGGAAAAATTTCATAATGACTAACTATACAAAAACAACAAACTTTTTAGCAAAGGATTCTTTACCTTCTTCGGACACAGCAAAAATTATAAGAGGTTCTGAATTTGATACAGAATTTAATAATTTAGTTATAGCAGTAGCTAGTAAAGCTAATTTAGCTAGCCCTGCTTTAACTGGTGTTCCAACAGCTCCAACTGCTGGAACTTCAACAAATACAACTCAATTAGCTACAACAGCTTTTGTTCAATCAAAAGTAGGCACTCTAGGTACAATGGCAACACAAAATGCAGATGCCGTAAATATATCAGGAGGGTCAGTAGTAGGTATAACAGATGTAATAGTAGCAGATGGAGGTACTGGTGTAAGTACACTACCTTCTAAAGCAGTTGTTATAGGAGAAGGCACATCAGCAGTTTCTTCTGTAGCTCCAGGAACATCAGGTAATGTTCTAACATCAAATGGAACTGTTTGGGCATCTACAGCTAATACAACAATTACAGCTACAACAGGTACTCTTCCTTATTATGGAGCTAGAGGATTTGGATATTTTAATGGTTCTGCTTTATCAGTAGGCACAGGAAGTAAAAACTTTGCTAGTGTAGCTAAAATAGCAACTGGTATATTTAGAGTAACTTTTACTACAGCTATGCCAGATACTAATTATGTAGTAGTAGCTATGGCAGATAATTCTGCTAATGCTGTTTCTAGAGGTGCTATGATTACTTCTGCAGGAAATAAAACTACGACTACATTTGATATAAATACAGAAGAACGTTTAGGTGGTATGTCTACAGATGATGTTTTAATGAACTGGGTTGTTTATCAATAATAAAGATATAGCTAGATTCTTAAAAAAATCTAATAGTGAATACATAGACAAGACAAATTTAATAGAAAATGAACACGGGTTCATGAGTTGGAAAATAGATGGAGATAAATTTGTATGTATTAATGTGTATGGTGATGGTAGTTATTGGGATGAGTATATGAATGAATTAGCAAAACAATTAGGATGTAAAACTATTTTAGGTGGTACAACAAGAAAGAGTTATAAAGCATTTATAAAGAAGTATAATTTTAAACTAGTAGGATATATTTTTGAGAAAGAGGTGAAATAATGGGTTCAATCGTAGGAGCAATAACAGGAACAACAGCAGCAGGTAAAAAGGCAGCGGCAGCTCAGAGAGAAGCAGCAGAAATGGCTCGTTACAAGCCATGGGATGTCTCTGGTTCTTACTTTGGCGACTCTGATTTTAATTATGAAGATTTAACAGCAAGTTACAATTTATCTCCACCATTACAACAACTAAGAGATATGTATATGACACAGGCTCTTTCATATCCTAGAACTGGAGATGTAGAAGATGCTTCTGTAGTTCAAGACTATGGTAGAAATTTATTTAAAGAAGCTACTACTAGAGATGTTTCAGCAGACGCTAATCAATATTATCAAAATGTACAAAATTTATTAACTCCTGATAGAGAAAGAACTCAACAAATGTTAGCTAATAATTTATTTGCTAGTGGTCGTATGGGTCAAGCAACTGCTAATTCAGAAGGTACTGGATATGTTAACCCAGAAAGAATGGAGTATTTAACTGCTCTTAACAGAGAAAATAATTCATTAGCTATGGATGCTCAAGCAAAAGCTGAAATGAAAAGAGATGCAGATTTACAAAAAGGTATGGGATTCTATGGTATGGGTCAACAATTAGCTATGAAGCCTTATGAAGATGCTTATAAAATGTTTGGTTATGGTGCTGGTATTGAAGAAACAGGACAACAACCTATGAATCAAGGTATAGCATTAGGTAGTGCAGCTCAGTCTGGAAATGTAGCAAGAGCAAATGGTTACATGGCTGCTGCTCAATCACAACTTAATTCAAGTTTAGCTAATGCTGGAATGTTTACACAATTAATAGGTAAAGGCATAGGTAGTTTAGGTAGTGGTGGTTTTACTAATCCATTTAGTTCTGGTGGTTCAGCAGGAGGGTATACAGGAGGTGGAACATTTGCGCCTGCTTCACCTGGTTTTGCAGGTTCACCTCATTTAAGGAGTACATACTAATGGCAATGAATATAGAAAAATTATTTAACTTTGATGAACAATCTTTAACTAGAGAATTAGCTGGTCAAAAAGAAGATGCTCAATTTGGAGCTCTTATGCCTAAAGGCTATGGCGCAGTAGGAGCAGGTTTTAACTCTATAGTAAGAGGTCTATTTGGTA